>Ga0070741_10000996_pt1 | contig 92269 bp, 86 predicted proteins | sample Coa_R1_4_FD_66440 | JGI IMG/M metagenome (GOLD analysis project Ga0070741, IMG submission 66440) | Surface soil microbial communities from Centralia Pennsylvania, which are recovering from an underground coalmine fire - Coalmine... | ecosystem: Environmental > Terrestrial > Soil > Unclassified ...
AGCGCGCGGGCGAACGCAATGCCGTCGCCTTCGATCACCAGGTCCACGTCGAGGTTTTCGATGCCGAGCAAGAGATCCCGGACAAACCCGCCGACCACATAGGCCGACATCTCCAGCCGGTCGGCCAGTTCTCCCGCCTCCTTCAGCAACGACACCAGACGAGCCGGCAGCTTGGCTTCCAACATCCCGGCGACGTTGCGCCGGCGCATCGTCCCGGCTTGTATGTCCTCTCCGTCCTGCGCCTTGGGTCTCGCGCCGGCGAGGATGTCCTCGTGCAGCGCGCGCAGCAGGTCGGTTCTGGTGATCACTCCGACCACCTTGCTTCCTGACAGGATCGGCACAAAGCGTTGGTTCTGCTCGATCATGCGGGTCTGAATCTCATGGAACGGCGTCTCCGGCGAAGCGACATAGGCGTCGGGTTGCATGAACTGTTCGACCGGCGCGTCCGCCAATCCGTGAAAGAGCGCTTTCTGCACGACCTCGCGGCTGATCAGCCCGCGATACCGTTCTTTGCCGTCCAGCACGGGGAGCACGTTGACGCCGTACTTGGTCAAGCGCGTCTCGGCATCGGCCACCGTGGCGTCCAGGCCGATCGACTTGACCGGCTTGGTCATCACGTCTTTCGCCAACAGCACGGGGCGATACCGCTCGGTGAGCAACTGGACGATCCGCTCCCGCACCTCGATCACTGTCTTGCCTTTGACGCTCGCCGCGGCGGCGACCGCGTGCCCGCCGCCGCCGAATTCCCGGGCGATCCAACTCACGTCGATCTCCGGACGGCGGCTGCGTCCGATCACCTGCACCTTGTCCTCCATCGCGAACGCCGCCACCACCGCATCCAACCCCTCCAACTCCGCCAACTGATGGACCAGCCCCGCCAGATCGCCTCGGTACCGGTCGTAGGCGCTGGACGCGACGAGGATTTTGCGGCCTTCCAGATAATAGGTTTCGCTCGACCGCAACAGATCGTTGAGCAGCGCGACCTCGTCCGGGTCCAACGGGCGCCGCAGGGTGTCCGATACGACGTTCAGATCGGCGCCGGTCCGCAGGACATAGGCCGCCGCTTCCAGATCGCGCGGCGTCGTGGAGACAAACATCAGCGAGCCGGTCTCTTCGTACAAGCCCAAGGCCAGCACGGTGGCCTCGAACGGCGTGAGCGGGAGATGGCGGGCTCGGAGTTGCTCGATCATGAGGGTCGTCGTCGCGCCGACCGGCTCCACGACCCGCAGCCCGATCCGGGCCTGGAACGCTTTGCCCAGGTCCGATGCCGCGTCGGCTCGCGCTTCGTGATGGTCGTAGCAATGCACCTCCACCTCGGGCTTTTGACAGAGAGCCTTCAACGGACCGATCCGCTCCGGATCCTGCGTATCCACCAGGATCAGTCTTGTGACCTGGGCAAGGTCGAGATCTTTCAGGCGGGTCACGCCGAGGTCATGCACCGCGAGGAAACTGCGGACCGTTTCCTGTGCGCCGCCGGGCAGCACGAGCGCCGCGCCGGGATAGAGCTTGCGCGCGGCGACCATAGAGGCCAGGCCGTCGAAATCGGCGTTGAGATGGGTGGCGACGACATCCACGCGAGGATTCTAGCAGTACCGGCAGGGGACAGGAAGCGACGGGAAAACGAGTCGGCGCCCATGACCCGAGTCATGAGCGCCGCCGGGTGAGGAATTCCGCATTCCTCATTTTCCATTACCTGTGTCGAGCGCCTTGGCGATCGTGCTTCTCGCGGAAAATGTCGCGGGATGCGCGGTCCTGCGCGGCGTTGATCCGGGCTCGCTCCTTCTTGGTCACGACTCCGTCGGACTTGGCCCTATCCTCCATGCGATTGATCCGATTCTGCTGCCGCTCCAACCTGGCCGCTTCCCGCTCGGTCAGTTGCCCGCTAGCGATGCCCTGGTCGATCCGCTGCTCCTGATTGGCCTGCCGCCGGTCGATCCCCGGCGTCTCGCTCTGCGCAAAGACCATCGACCCGACCAGCATCATCCCCGCCGCCACGCCCACGATCAGCCTTTTCATACCCGCCTCCTGGTTAGTGGTGAACTGCTCCAACCGCATTCTCGCCGACTGCCCGCACACCCGAGCGGTTGACAGATTGTGGAAGATATTCTGCATGTTGCGTCCCCTGGAGGCAAGCAACTTCGGAGAACGGCAGCCCAGAAAGCCGACATCGGGGCAGGGTAGACTCGGCCAGATAGGTTCTCTACACTACGGACCCATCATGGCCCGCCACAAGGCACCGGGCGTGGGGGCTTGATGCGGCGCCAAATCTTACGGGATCCTGGCGCCTGCGAGGCGCAGATTTGGCAGTGCTATCAATTCCGAAAACCTTCTCCACTCCGCTCGTCAGCAACCTTAGCGTCCGCTCCCTGATCGGTCTGGTCGCTCCGGCCGTTCGGGACGCTCGGAGGGGCCGGAGCGGTCGATCCGTTCAGGCCGTTCAAGGTGTTCCAACCGGTCCGGCCGGCCATCGCCGCGCGAGCTGCGGTCTTCTCTGAGTCGTTCCCCCCGCTCGCTGCGATCCAGCCGGTCGCCGCTTCCGCCGCCCGGACCGCGCCGGTCCTCGCGGAAGATCTGATCCGGACGATCGCCGCGTTTGATGGCATCGTGCACGGCCTGCAACGGGAGTCTCCCTTCGCGCCCGCGCCGCTTGAGTTCGCGGCTCAGGTCGGCCAGTTCCGAAGGGCGGAACCCTTGCCGCAGCGCATCCGCGACGAGGGATAATCCTTCGCGCGCGGGCACCCCGCCTTCCTTCATGACCGCCAGGCTCTTGGCGCCTGAGGCGAGCGCATCCGGCGTCAGTCGCGGTTTGCCTTCCTGCGCCAGCCGCCCGATCTGGCGCACCTCGTCGGGCGACGCGCCGCGCGCCAACGCCTCAGCCAGCACCTCGACCGCCCGTTGGCGTCCGCTGCTCCCGGCGTCGACCAGCCCCCGCCCGCTCAGCTCTTTCAAGGTCTCCTGCGCCGTCTCCAACCGGCCAGCCATCTCGCGGAGCACCGGTTCGATCCGCGCAGGCTCGACGCCCTTGGCCAGTCCCTCCTTGATTTTGTTGACGAGCGGCTCCAGTGGAAGTCCGCGCTTCCCGGCCGTATCAACGATGTCGATCAGCGCGTTGACCTCTTCCACCGAGCGGTTTTGCGCTGTCCGGAGCCGGGCGATGTCCTCCAGGTCCCGCGCGGACAGGGCCTGTGCCGCAGCAACGTCAAGGCCGCTCGCAACCAGACTCAGTGCGACCAACAGGAGCCCGCACACCTGTCTCATCGAGCAGGCACTATGGCACCACGACCACGCCATTGAGATTCCCGAATCCATCCCGCACGAAGTCATCCGCCGCCGGCGGCGTGAGCCACCGCTTGCCGTCGATGACGTACATGAACCGATACTCGCCCTCCGGAATCGCGACGATCCCGCTCCACACCCCATCCCGCCCGGCTCGCTTCAGCGGATGGGCTGTCGGCGACCACCCGTTGAAGTCGCCCGCTACCGCGACCGACCGCGCCGTCGGCGCCACGACCGTGAACCGGACGCCGTCGGCCTCCGCCCGCGGCATCTGCGACACCGGCGTGGCGCAGGCCCCCAGAGCCAGTCCCGCCACGAACACCAGGCCGACTGCTCGACACCGAAGCGCCATCCCTCCCCCCGAACGTAGGCTCGGCGAGAGGGTAGCGCAGCCATTTAAGGCGGCGCAAGCATCGGGGGCGCCGGCTTACAACGGCGGTTCGATGTCCAGCACCGCATTGCGCGATCCGAATCCATCCAGACTTTCCTCGCGCGCGAAGGGATCTACAACCCACTGCGTGCCGTCCACCACGTACATGTAGTGATAGCGACCGGGCTTGAGCGGGATCGTCGCGGTCCAGACCCCGCCATCGACGCGGGAGAGCGGCGTCCGTTCCGGATTCCAGCCGTTGAAATCGCCGGCCACCGCGACCGACCGCGCCTGAGGCTCCAGCAACACCAGCCGCACCAACACGGTCGATTCGGATGAGACCTGGTACGGCGCGGGCGGCGCGGAACGGTCGATCGCGACACGGGCGACCCCGATCACCACCGCCAGCGCCATGACCGCGACAGCCAGCGCCCCGGCCGGATTCCATCGTAGCGCGCGCGGCGTGAACAGCCAGTCCCTGATTCGACTCCATCTCGTTGCGCCGGCCTCGCGCAAGCGGGCCCGAACCTGTGCGACGAATCGACTCGACGGCGCCAATCGCGGCAGCCGTCCGGCCTCCGCGACGAGCAGTTCAATCTCCAGCAGCCGCCGCCGCAAGACCGCGTCCTGATCGAGCGCGGTCAACAAGCGAACGCGTTCCTCCGGCGTCAGGTCGTTGTCCACGAACCGGTGGAGCAGCAGTTCGGATTCATCCATCTCTATGCCCCCCATACCTCATCTGGTCTCCTGCAGCGCACCCAGCGCCCGGCAGAGGTGCGTCCGGGCCTTGTAGACCCGCATCTTCAGGGTGTCGCGATGCACACCAACGATCTGTTCCATCTCTTCGTAGTCGAGCCCTTCGACGTGCTTGAGCACGAACGCCTCGCGATAGAGAGGCGGCAACTTCTGAATGGCGCGATTTAGATGATCGGCGACCTGCCGTTGCGACAGCGCCCGTTCAGGGGTGGCCGGATCTACCGCCAGTTCGGCGAAGAGATCTTCAGCCTCCGCTTCGAGGGCCCCTTGCGCCGCTCGGCGCGCGCGGAGCCAGTCTTTGCACTTGTTCATCGCGATCCGGTACAGCCATGTGGAAAACTTGGCGTCCGCCCGGAACGTGGGCAAGGCCTTGAAGGCGGCAAGAAACGTTTCCTGCGCCAGGTCCTCGGCATCGGCCCGCTCCCCCACCATCCGATAGGCCAGGCTCACGATGGAGGATGCGTATCGTTCCACCAATTGCCCGAACGCATCCGGATCCCGGCGAAGGCTGCGGGCCAGCAGTTCGTGTTCATCGGGGGCCGTTCTGCCTGCTCCCATCGGTCCATCCACATCCGGCCGCCTGCGGGCGCCCCCGCCTAGCCCGAGTCTTCTCCAATGACATTAGACGGCTCCTGAGCGCCGCGGTAAACGGATTGTACAGGAATCTCCGGAGCGTGATAACGCAGCGCCGCTTCGCCCCCCATCGACGAGACCGGGGGAGTTAAAATCGCCAACTGATGCCGCCGGTCAGGCCATAGGCCGGCGCTCCGTCGGAAAGCCCGATCAGGAGCGAGGCGTTGAACCGGAGCGCCGAGGCGGCCTTGTAATTCAAGGCGAAGAGGAGGTCGCGCGGGTTGGAGAGATGCGGAATCAGCGCTCGATATTCTTCATAGTACGCGCTGAGCAACAGATTCTTGGTCACGTTGTACCCGGCGCCGAAATCGTAGTACCACTGGTTCCGGAGGTCGACTCCAGGAGGATCGCCGATGAAGGTGTAGCCGAAATCCAGGAACCCCAGCCAGTTGCCGACGAGCTTTTTGCTCACCTCGACGCCGAAGCCTTCATCGAACTCGCCGGTGCCCAAACCTCGATTCTCGTCCGCGGTGGGAAATTTGATCCGGCCCGTCACCGCGATCGTGGGAACCCAATCCCGCTCGTCCACGAGGTAATAGCGGCCGCGGAGAATCAGGTCGCCGATCCCGCAATCCGTGGAGGCGGTCGGCGCCACGTTGCCGGGACTTTTGTCATCGCCTCCCCGCCCCCTGCCACTATTGCCGGATCCGCTGCCGGAGCCTCCGCTGGATCCGCTACCGCCGCTGCCGCTCCCACTGCTACTCACCCGGTTCGGCACCCCGCTGAGCAATGTCACGGCGCCTGTACTGCTGATGCAGATGTAGGGAATCGTCAAGGTGAGATCGCCGTCGTCAAAAAGGCGGCGAATCGCCAGCGGAAGATACGTGATATCGGTCGTCGTATCCGTGCCGTATTTGCCGCTGGAGTAGGTCGGCGAGAAACTGACCTGCCAATTCGGCGCCTGCTGGCCGTTCTTCTGTTCGGCTGCGACGCCCGTGTCCGCATTGACCAGCGCGATGAGCACTCCTGCCACGGCGGCCATGAATTTGAATCCTCTGTCTGACATCGCTCCTCTTCCTCCGGCAAACGTTGACTCTTGTCTCAGGACACAACAAGGCGGCGCCGGGACCTCACCCGACGCCGCCTCGGCTGTCGCACTCCGTCTCCCTACGAATCGATCATCATCCGGCTCGAAGCTCCGCGAACTAGCGGCCAAACCGTTCCGGCCGATCCGCCCGCTCGGGAAGCTGGAGCCGCTCCGGCCGTTTGGCGTGTTCCGGTCGATTGAACCGTTCCGGCCTGTCTCCTCCTCTGAGCACGTTCTCCCGCGCAATGTCGCGACCGTGCTGGCCTGCCTCACCCGCCGCCTGGTCCGCGCGGTCGAGCCCACGCAGCCCGCTTCGATTGCTTCGCTCTGAATCGCCCGGCGGAATGGTCGGCTCTTCCGGAGCCTGAGCCAGACTGCCCCCAACAAAGAACGACAATGCCACAATCAGACCCAAGATCATGAACAGGTTCCTCGGCCTCACAGTGCCTCCTTTGTGTTATCGGTTGCCACGTTCCGGTTTTTCCGGCCGTTCAGGTCGCTCAGGCCGCTGAGGCCGCTCCGGACGCTCCGGCCGTTGCATTCGCTCGACCCGTTCGGCCCTCGCTTCGCGTTTCATGTCGCCACGATTGTCGGCCTTGTCGATCCGGTCCGGTCCGGCCTGGCCGGCCCGCAGGTCACGCCGCAGATCGTTCAATGACCGCCTGACGTCGCTGACGACCGGCCCGAGCTTGAAGCCCAGTTCTTTGGCGATTTGGCCCCAGCCCTTCCCGTCGCTGCGCAACGCGCCGACTCGTTCCAACGCCTCCGCGAACGTGAGTTTGGGCTCCGTCGTAGAGGTTTTGACGAGCTGATCGGCCAACGCCAGCCGGATGGTGATCTCTCCCCATCCTTGCCCCGCGTTCCGTAACTTCTCCACCTCGCCGACGGGCAGTTGGAACTGCCTGGCCAGCAGCTCAGCTTGCGTCTTTTGCCCTCGCTTGGCCGCGTCTTCCTCCGCCTCCCGTTGCATCGCCTGCACCCGCGCCTCGTCGGCGTCGGACTGAGCAAAGACCGGCCAGCCGGCGCAGAGCATCGCCAAGGTCAATCCGAACAGAACAGCTAACCGTTTCATCGTCATTCCGCACCTCCTCTGTCATGCACACGCCTGTGGGAGCCATGCCCCGAACCGCGGAGCTCCCCCCCACAGGGTACAACGCGAGTGGTCCTGAGCCAATGCCTTTTCAGCGGCCGGACCGGTCCGGTCGCTCCGGCCGCTCAGAGCGCCCGGACCGGTCCGGGCGCTCGATCCGTTCGATCCGCTCGACATGTTCAACCCGTTGGTTCCGCTCGATGCGCTCGACCCGCCGATCGCCTTGCCGGTCGATCCGCCGGTCCTCGCGCCGGTCTAGCTGTCGATCCAGCCGGCGATCGTCCCGTCTGTTCTCTTGCCGCACATCTCCCTGCGCCAGCCTGGCATCCGGCCGGCCGCTGTGATCCGCCTTCACTTCATTCTTCACGAGTCCCTTATCCACGCGGAATTCCGTCCGGACGCGATTGCCGCCGGCGTCGACACCTTCCAGGCGGACGCGCTCGAATCCCGTTTGCCGGCTCAAGCGCTGAACCAGTTGCTCACGGTCGGCGGCGTTCAGGGTCCCGACATTGATGCCTTCGATCCTCGCGCGCAACGTCCCGTCCTCCTGGCGTTGTACCCGAGCTTCCACCTGCCGGCCGTCGACCAAGCCGCGGAACGTCACGGTCCGCTCGACCCCGTCGGCCGGCAGCGCATCGCCGACGTGAGCCAGCAGGTTCTGGTTGCGGTCGACACTGAGGAGCAGACTCCGGCTCTCTTCGACGTCGAGGGTGAAGTCACGGAACTGGACTTCTCTGGCACCCTGCGCGAATCGACCGGCGACGGCGTCCCGCACTTGCCCCAGGTCCACGGCGCCGCTCGGCGTTCGGGGGAACGCGCCGCGAATCGTCGCTTCATCCGATGATTGCCCGAGGCTGCGGTCGGGCGACATTCCGCAAACCAACAGCACAAGCGCAGCCAGCCAAACCGCCGGTGTTGACCCCAAAGTCTTCATAGGTTTCCTCCCTCCCTCATCGCTGAAGACCTGTTGCCCGACACTTCGCTCGCGGCCTTGACGTCCGCCGTCCACGACACATAGGCCGGGCACCATTGCCAGACGCCCAACGTGATGATACGGGTCAACCCGGCCGGGATGCAGGCGGTTCGATCGACCGTGACGTCCCGGTTGATCACGCGGGCCGGCTCGCCGCACCGATTGAGATATTCCGCGCTCTCGATCTCATGGAGATCGACGTGCGGCACGAAAAACGCGACTACCGGCACGGGCAGGACGGCGATCGACGAGTCGTCCACCCACTCTCCTCCGGAACAATGCGCCTCCGCGACCGTCGTCCGCCTCACCTCGTCCCGGACCAGCGTCGTCGAACACCCGGACAAGAAGAACGCGCACGCAACGCCGAGCGACAATCGCCGCAAGGCGCGAGATAACCGCTCCATACGGTTCCTCCTTTCGAGCTGTCCTGTTGCTTTGAAAATAGCCAACAGCCGATAGCGAACAGCGAGTCGCCTCACCCCACCCACAACCCTCTTCCCCTTCAACAGGGAGGGTCTCGGGGAGGGAGGTTCCCCGGAGTGAGCCGAAGGCTCGTGACGACTGTCATGAACTTAGACGATGCTTGATGGAGTTCGTAAACGGAGTTTTTTCGGCTTGAACCGCCGAACGTTCGAAAGGCTCAGCGGATATCCTGGAAGAACGCGCGTGGGAGGGTCGGCAGACGGAATTGTGCATGGAGAATGATCAGGAGGACGCGGACGAAGCTGCGCCACACCCCCATCTTCACGAACTTGCGGGAATCGGTCACGACCGGCGGTGAGAGCAGGATGGGCCTGGTGTAGGCAAGCAACAACTCGCAGAACGCTACGTCTTCGAGCATCGGCCGATCGGGGAAGCCTCCGAGACGATCGAACAGCGGGCGGCGAACGAACAGGGCCTGATCGCCGTAAATGATGCGGCTGCGCGAGCAGCGGAAGTTGTCGAGACGCGAAATCAGTTTGAGCCGCCAATCGTCACCGGAGAATCGATGGAGGAACCCACCCGCTTGAACGGCCGGATCGGCTTCGAGCGCATTGAGCCGTTCAATCGAGCCGGCCGGCAAGACGGTGTCGGCATGAAGGAAAAGCAGCCACTCGCCCGTCGCGGACCTCGCGCCCGCGTTCATTTGGGAGGCGCGGCCTTTGGCCGCCGAGAGAACGAGGCAGCGGCGATGGCGAAAGGTTCCATCGCCGGTCGCCCATCGCCTCTCGCGCAACATCGTTTCGGCGACTTCGAGCGTGCGATCCGTGCTGCCGCCGTCGACGACGATGACTTCGTAGTCGCCCGGCTGGTCGAGCAGGTGACCGAGCGTCGCCGGCAGCGCGGCTTCTTCGTTGTAAGCGGGAATAACGACCGAAACCATGGCGCGCGCCATGGCGAGCGGCTGGTCTCACGCCCCTCGCCCCTCGCCTTCCCCAGTCAGCCACTCCGGCAGAAACTTTCTCGCATCGTTCGCCCACGCGGCGGGATCTTCGGTGATCGACTCGAACAAGTCGCCGAGCGTCAGCACCATCCTGTCGGTGAGGAGAAGATACTCCTGCGCCCGAAGCCGGAGTGTCGCCGCATCGATCCGGCCCTCCGCCATCGCCCGTTCGAGCATACGGCGGCCGAATCCGTGATGGGCTTCTTCCTGGCGCAGAAGGATCCGCCTGAGCCGTCCGAACGGAGCCGCGCGTTTGGCCAACCCCTCTTCAATGCGCGTCAGAATCGCTTCGCCCAACCCTTCCAGGATCACCTGTTCGGCCAGCAGGGTTTCGAGCAGATCCTGCCGATCCAGCGCATCGTCGAGCATCTTTCGATACGTCTCCAGCGGCGGGAGGAAGGGCGCATCGCCCAGGCCCTTGGGCGCGAGCCAGGCGATGGCGCCCTGAAAGACCAGCGCGTGCCCGGCCTCCTGCCGAGCCTGGCCGACGAGAAACCGTCGCGATCCGGAATCCGGCGCCAGCAGGGCCTGCCGGCCGGCGCACCCATGCGCCAGGCGTTCCCCCAGTTCGAGAAAAGTGAGCAGCCGCGCGATCGGCGTCCGTTCCTCAGGGAATACCAGCATGGCGTTCCTCCGCGACGGGGTCCGGGCCGTTGAGACTCCAGTCGTAGTCCAAGAATTCGATGGCGTATGGCGCGGCGGTCAGGTCGTTCGCCAGATCCACATCGGTCACGTATCGCGCCACATAAGCCGGCAGTGATCCGGCCACTGCTTCAAAATCCTCGCGGAACCACTTGAAGATCATGGACAGAGAGGCGACCCGGCGCCGGCGGTCGAACCGATTGCGCGTCGGATCGTTGATAAATTCCGCAGCGGCCCGGTCCAGTTGCTCGTTCAGACGTTCGCCGACGTACGCCCAGGATTGCAGCTTAGGACACGAGGCCGACGCGCACACGATCGCGAAATGCACGCGCGGCTCGCGGAAATCCGGAATCAGCAGCTTCCGTTCCAGATCGTAGAGATTGATCGTCCTTCCGCCGACCCGGTAGTCGCGCGCGATAAAGTAACGGTAACGGCCCCAGAGCGTCGCCGGGGACAGGCGATCCAGAATGCCTTTGATCGCAAAGACGTTGTAGGCGTTGATCCAGAAGGCCAGACGATCTTCGCGCATCGGCAAGGCGTTCGGATCGACGCGATCGAGCTGCCTCAAATAGGTCGTCAACCGCTCATCCGACTGAATGTCCCGGTAATTCACCCGACCATCCCGCACATGCGCCCGCAAGAGCTCGTCGAAGGTTCGGTGGGAAAAGTCGCGCGGCGAGATGGGTTCGGGAGGACTGAAGGACTTGGGAACCGCGGAGCAGCCGGCCAGGCACAGCGCAAGCAGTACGCCAACGATAGTCAGGTCACAAGGGAATACCCTCGAGTCATGTCTTCTTGAGCAGAATTGCACACTCACGGACGATTTTTCTCCTGTTCCCGAACAGCACACTCAGCACCTACTGCGATGTCCAGCCTAACTTCCTGACAAATCGTGCGATTCACACTACACCACGCACGGCATACCGTTTGCTGAGCCCTCCGCTCTGTTTCTACGAATGAAACGAACGAGGGCCGGCGCCCATGTCATCGGCCCTCTCAACCAGAGACGAAGGAGGGCTCACATGAAGAAGAAAAAAAAGAAGACGGTCGACATCGTCGCCTTGGCCGTCATCGCGGGCTTCCTAACGGCCCACGCGGCCGACGCCGCCGGTTCGCAACAATCTTCGAAGTCCACCCCGCCGCCGAAGGTCGCATCCAAGCCGGCTCCGATGAAGATGGACACCAAGCCCGGGCCGGCCTTCCAAATGGTCGAGGGCAAGCTCAACAAGATCGACGGGGACGTTTACGTGGTTGAAGACTACAACGGGAACGAAGTTCGGTTGTACGTAGGAAAAGACACCAAAAAGCTTCGCGGGAACAAAAAGGTGGGGGACACAGTCCGCGCGGAAATCACCCGCGGCGGCTTCGCAAATTCCATTCAATAGCTCGGCTACCGCGAACCCGCGCGGGCAGGATCGTGTTTCATCATGGGCTGACCGGTCGACGGTCAGCCCATCGTGTTTCTGCAAACCGGTTGCGCCCAATCCCCCCTCTTACGCTTCCACGGTCACGGTGAGCTCGTGCAGACCGCCGGCCCCATCGGAGGCCCGGCCCCGCTCGAGTGACGTCTGCATTATTCGCCGCGCGCCTCTTGCCCTATTTTGCGATCGCGATGGCCGGCGTCGGGAAGCGGGTCAGGTCGGTGACCGTCATCTGAAACAGGTTCGATAAGACGGCGAAGGCTTCCTGATTCCAACTCGGCGACATGCCTTCACTCACGGGGAATTTCCTGATCGAGTAATAGCGCTTGTCGAATTCCACGGAGAATTCATAATCCGACGGCTTGCCCGCGGATTCTTCGATTTCCAGCGTCCGGACCGGGTTGCGCGCGACGGCCTTCGTCCGAGGATCGGGGTCCACGTGAAACTCCGCCTCTTCGCCGATGCTGCGCGCCACGAACCCGATGATGGCGTTCATGCTGCGGAGCAGGATCGAGCCGTGCAAGGGATAGTCGCCGCCCGGAAAGCCCGGCCGGACATCGACGAGCACATAGTCTGGGGGAAAGCGTTGCGCTTCTTCATGCAAACGGTGGCGCTCGTCGTTGGGCAGACGGCTCGGATCATAGTTCGCGACCAGCAACCGCCCGACGGCTTTGCGCCGCACCGTATGGACTTTGCCCTCGCCGTCGCCTTCCCACCGAAACCCTTTTTCGAGCGCCGCTACGACTTCGTCGGGATTGGGAGGGCGGTTCGTCCGCACCGTCTGACTCTCTTCAAACAGAATCGGCCCGATGAACAATTTCCGTTCCGTATCCAGCCACGCCAGGTGCAGAAGCCGCCGGCGAAACTCCCGATACCCTTCCCCTTGAGACGGCATATTGAACAAGATGATCGGCCCGTCTTCTCCGTCGAGCGCAATGCCCCGCGCCATGAGGCGCAACACCATGTTGATGTCGTAACCCTGCCGCACGAGAAACTCGAACTTATCCTCATCCAGCGGCCGCAAGACGCGTTTGGTGAATTCCTCACCCGTGATCGGCACGATCGTGATCGTCGGATTCTCCGCGACGCTGCTGGAATACTCCAATGACACGGGACGCTCGGCGGCGTCCGTCGCCCGGCCGATGCCCCCGGTGATACCGGCATTGACGCGGAAATCGAACGTGGCGGCGACGCTGGAGACCGCGGTGAAATGAACGGGCCGGTGGTGACGCGCGCGGGCGATGTTCAACAGGAGCAGATCCGCTTCGACGTAGCTGACGGTGCGGTCGTATTCGATGACCGCGCGGTGCATGGCGATAGGAGAAAGGCAGCCGGAGAGAAGCACGCTGAAGGTTAAGGCCAAGGTTGAGAGGAGTGTCCGCTTCACGGCCCGGCTTTCTTAAAGACGATGTCGCCGTAGTACGCCGTGGCCGACTCGAGCGTGTTGTCCGTGTCGGTCATGATGGCCACCCCGGAGATCATCGGCGGTTCCTCGCCGAAGGCCTTCTTGTAGTCTTCGTACAGGTTGCGTTCCTCGTCGATCCATTGATTCAGCCGCTCCGTGCCGCTTTCTACGACGATCATCTTGACTTTGTCGGTGTAGGGATTGGGGACAATCGTGCCTTTCGGCGCCTTGCTTTCCCAGATGTAGTTCAGCGCGCCGAGCGGCGGATACTGTCCGTAGAGCAGCCTGACGGCTTCATACTGGGCCTTTTCGAGCAACCCCACACGCGAGGAGTCGTACTCAAACGTGATATAGAGCCGGGCCGGATAATCATCGCCTTCTTTCTTGGTCACATCACCCTTTTGGTAGACGTTGGTCACCTTCCAGCGCCAGGCAATGATCGGGTATTCCTTGGGATCGATCCTGATCTCTTTCGTCAATCCGGCCGACCCCGCCTCGCTCGTCGCCTTGACCACCACCCGATCCTGATCTCTGACCAATTCGTATTTCGTGTGCCGATCGATCTTCCTGAACGTCAGCGGCTTCCACCCGTCCGGCAGCACCTGCCCTTCCCTCGCCGCCGAAAACTTCCCGACCTCCAGCACTGCCCCAGAATCACCGATTGAAGAAATTGGCGCGAGCGCTGTCAGGACCGCGAGGGACACGAGGCATAGGGGCTCGACGAATCGCTTAAGATCAGCCATCCTCCCGGAGATGGGGGACGAGGCAATCCTCCACTGCGCGCATCGAACGAGCACCGCCCATTGTTTGAAAATGCGAAACGATCTTGTGTGCGCGTTCTGCGAGCACAGAGGGTTGCCTCGTCCACCCATCATCCCTTCCTCGTCCATTCAAACCACCGCTTCAACATCCGCTTCTGTCCTTCCGTGAAATGCGCCTTCCGCCACAAGTTCACGACCTTCTTGTTCACCTCGGCCTGTGTTGGGTAAGGATGAATCGTTCCGGCCAACGTCTTCGCGCCGGCGCCCGCTTTTATCAGCGCGGTGAATTCGCTGATCAGATCGCCGGCATGGGCCGCCACGATCGTGGCGCCCAGGATCTTGTCGGTGCCCTTCTGGATATGAACGCGGGCGAAGCCTTCTTCCTCGCCGTCGAGGATCGCGCGATCCACCTCGTCCAGCCGGTAGGTGTAGGTTTCGACCTGGAGTCCCTTCGTTTTCGCCTCCGCCTCATACATCCCGACGTGCGCGATCTCCGGCTCCGTGTACGTGCACCACGGAATCGTGAGTGAGTCGATGCTCGCATAGGCCAGCCCGAACGGATGCGGGAACAGCGCGTTCTGAATCACGATCTGCGCCATCGCATCGGCGGCGTGCGTGAATTTGTAGCGCGAACAGACGTCTCCGGCGGCATAGATCCGCGGATTGGTGGTCTGGAGCCGGCTGTTCACCTTGACGCCGGTTCTGTCGTACTCGACGCCGACCGTCTCCAGGCCGAGCCCTTCTACGTTCGGGGCGCGTCCGACGCCGACCAGGATCTCATCGACTGCAATGTCGTAGCGCTGACCATGCGAATCGACCGTCAGGCGTTTGCCGCCGTCCGTTTTGTTCACCTTCAATTCCTTGCCGCAGCAGAGCAGCGTGACGCCGTCGCGCGCCATGGACTGCTGGACGATCTCCGCTGCGTCGCGGTCCTCGTTCGGCAGAATGCCGTGCAGGACCTCGATGAGGTAGACCTGGCTTCCAAAACGCGCGAACGATTGCGCCAGCTCACATCCGATCGGTCCGGCTCCGATGACGCCCAGTCGCGCCGGCAGCTCGGTCAGTGTGAAGACCGTTTCGTTCGTCAGATACCCGGCATCCTGCAACCCCGGGGTAGGCGGGGCGGCCGCTCTGGCTCCCGTACAGAGCGCCGCCTTGGCGAATGTCAGGGTCCGGTTTCCAGCCGGTCCTTCCACCGTGACCGTATCCGGACCCATGAACCGTGCATTGCCAATGTAGACATCGACGCCGAGGCTCTTGTATCGATGGGCCGAATCCGTATGGCTGATCCGGGCCCGCAGCCGGCGCATGCGCGCCATCGCCGCGCCGAAGTCGTACTTCACCCCCGGCGGGACGTGCAGGCCGAACTCTTCCGCTCTGCGCAGGTCCGCCCAGGCGCGCGAGGCTCGGATCATGCCTTTCGACGGGACGCACCCGACGTTCAGGCAGTCGCCTCCCATGAGATGCTTCTCGATCAACGCCACCTTCGCGCCGATTCCGGCCGCAATGGCCGCGGTCACCAGGCCCGCGGTTCCCGCGCCGATCACGACCATGTTATACCGGCCGGAAGGTTCGGGATTGACCCATCGGCTCGGATGCACGTTCTCGACCAGCCGTTGATTATGCTCGTCGTTCGGGAGCACCAGGACACCCTCATGCGTGTTCATCGGGAGAGCCCTCGCTGTCGGTTGAATCGACATGGTTTGCGCTTCCGTGGTTGCGGATCGTCTCTGACTCCGACATCCTCCTCATCCCGCCCTGCCCGCCAATTTCCGATAAACGACCGGCACCAAAGCCAACAGTCCCAGCAGGGTGAAGGCCAGGAGCACGTTGGGAGACGCGATTTCCTTGAGCGAATTGATCGTGCCGAGTTGACGGCCTGCGTAGGCGTACACGAAGCTGCCGGGAATGATCCCGATCGCGGTCGCCGCGACATAGGCCGAGACGCTGATCCGCGTCAGCCCGGACACCATGTTGACCAAGAAGAACGGAAAGAGCGGAATGAGTCGCAGCGTCACGAGGTAGCTGAAGGCATTCTTCGCGAAGCCGTCCTGAATCGGCCTCAGACGGCTTCCGAATTTCTGTTCGACCCAATCCCGCAGGAGATACCGCGCCGCCAGGAACGCGATCGTCGCGCCGGTCGTGGCGCCGATATTCACGAACACCGTCCCCCACACGCTGCCGAAGAGAAACCCGCCGGCCAGCGTCAGAATCGCCGCACCGGGCAGAGATAAGCCGGTCACGACGCAATACGTCACGATGAAAATGCCGACGGCGGCGGCAAAGTTGGCGTCGGTGAAAGCCAGGAGCCGGTCGCGGTTCTCCTTGAGCGCATCCAGCGTCAAATAGTGGCCGAGATCGAAGTAGAAAAATGCGCCGATGGCCAGTCCGAAGACCGCCGCAATTATGAGCCTGCCGGTATTGGACCCGCTTGTCTGCGAAGGTGCCTGGACGCTCGTCGTCATCGTGACCTGTTTGAGTATCATGGTGTCTCCTCTTCCGGCTGTCAATGCTGTCAGCCGGCTCACATTTTCTCCCTTTGATAGCCGGCAGGATCTAGCCCTGTTTGCCGACCCGCGCAGAACTCCGCCATCGCTTTTGGGTCATGGCTCGCCGAGAAATCTTACAGGAACCTCGAGGGAGAGGTCGGCCGGAACGTGGAACGAGGCGTCAGCGGGTGAGAGGCGCGGTCGTCGATCGACCGCCTTTGCGTTTCACGGGCTTGGAGTGTTTGGGTCGTTTGGCGACTTTGTGCGGTCCGCCTTGTTCGCGTGCACGCCCGTCGCGTGAAGCGGCACGTTGAATGTGAGCTTGCACCCACTCGGCTTCCCGCGGCGCGACCGGTCCGTCGTACTCGATATCCAGGCGCGCAAGGGCCCGCTCCATCGGGTCCACCATCCCGTCGCGGTTTCGGTCCAATTGGCGGAAATGGTCGAGGGCTACGGCTTTCTCAAAAGGATCGATCTGCCCGTCTCGGTTCCAATCCACTCGGCGGCTGAAGCGCTCCGGAGGCTCGACAATCCGCTGGACGGACGGAGTGGAAGCCTCGGCTCGGACGGTCCGGCTCTTCTTCAGCTTGGAGGCACTTGCCCGGATCGGCCGTTCTTTCGCCAAGCCCCATTCATAGAGACCGGACACACCAAGGCCGACGGCCGCCACGGCGATGATCACTCCCCACGCCCGCCATTTGAAAGGGATCATTGACAGCTCATTGGGGACAAGATGGCCATCCCTCCGATGCTGCGATCTCAGCAACCAAGTGTAGCAGGAAGATGAACGGTCTCGGAAGGCCGCTGCGGTGTAATGTCGGATAAGGTCGCGCGACTCATGAGTATCATGTGGGAAGAGCCATGCTAACCGTCGATGCCGGCTTGGTTTCTGCGCGAATTGCTCGCCGGCTTCTCTTCGTGGGGATCATCGCTCTCGGGGGCGCCGGGCTTGTGTGGCTTTGGCAAGCCGTCGATCTGAGCGACCTGCTGACCGCTGAGCGGCTCGTCGGCCTCTTCCAGTCCGCCGGACCCTTCGGCCCCTTGCTGCTTATTCTCAGCATGGCCGCCGCGGTCGTGGTCAGCCCCATTCCCAGCTTACCGATCGACCTGGCCGCCGGAGCGGCGTACGGACCGGCGTGGGGCGCGGCCTATGCGGTGATCGGGGCCGAAATCGGCGCAGTGGTGAGTTTCTTGATCGCGCGGGCGCTGGGGCGGGAATGGCTGTACAAGTGGCTGCGGCTGGACATCCGCTTCTGCGAGAAATGCTCGGACCGGCACTTGGTCGCGGTGCTGGTCCTGGCGAGGTTGCTCCCCATCGTCTCCTTCGACGTGGTCAGTTACGGCGCCGGGCTGACCAACATGTCGGTTCTGACGTTCGCCCTGGCGACCTTGATCGGCATGGCCCCGCCGACCTTCGCCTTTACCTACTTCGGCAGCTCGGTCGTGTCCACCCGGTGGGCGCTGGTCCTGGCCGGCGGCCTGGTCGTGGCCGTCCTCCTGCTCGCTCCCAAACTGGTCCTACGCTATCCCCAGGCCTGGTGGACGCGCCTGTTCCTCGCTGCGGCGCCACGATCGACCGAGGCGACCGCTTCACCGCGGACCCAAACGCCCGCCGCCGAATCTCTTCGACCAAACTGCTCCGGCTGCGGCGAACCGCTCACTTTTTGAAGATCAACCGCGGCATCTGAATGTCGCCGATCGCCACGGCCACGAGCTCCCAGCCGGCATTGCCGTAGTCGTTCAAGATCGCCTGCAGAGCCTGCGTATCCGCGGTCGAATCGACGACTTTGTACTGGAACCGCTTGGGCTCCTGGGCAGATGTCGTATAAACCGCCCACAAGACGACCAACAGATTCAACAGCAACAGCATCCCGGCCACGAGCCGGTTCCCAGGCATGGTTGTGAGCCTCATCGTTTCCCCCTATGTATGACTGACGAGGTTCCTATTGTTTCGTCGCTGCGAACCGCACGCGCACATGCTCGACGATCCAGCAGCTTTCCGAATCGCAGAGCTGCAGCCTTTCCTCTTTGCACATCGCGGTGAGAAAGCCGGCTCGTTCGGCGACCGGCACCATTGCCCCGCCGATGAGCTTATTTGAGGCTCGACCAATACCAACCCTCGCTCGAAGCACTGTACTACAGGTGAAACAGGGTCAGCATGGGAAGAGCATGTGTGTGCAGGACGAGGGGGGAATTGCCGAAGCGAAATTGCCGTCGGTGCGTTTATTCGATCACCCTGATCGTCTTGTGCACCTCAGGCCAGTTTCGGTCAGCCTTATCGACATACCCGGCAATGTCCTTTTGCCATCTAGCCCGCACGTCTCCATTGTAGTTCAAATACAGCTTGTCGCCGACGACCGTGAATGCGGCAGGGTCGGTAGACGCCTTATACCCCTTGGCCACGCCGAAGGCGCAAAAGCCACCGTACTGGGGCGCGTACTTGTCGGGATGAGCGAGAAAGGCTTCGCGGTTGGCGACGGAGGCGAAGCGGAACGTCGAGCCCTTGTATTCCGCCGTGACCTGCTCCGACCCTTTGACCGGCGTCCGCTCGGTGAAGTACGCGACCGGATCATAGCCTCTGATCGCCGCCCCGTCTTTTTCGTAGAACTCACCGGCGATCGCCGCCGTGCAGACGAGGCAGAACACTGCCGCCAACCCCACGGTTCTCACCGCTTCCTTCATGATGCCTCCACGACGAAGCAGCAGTGATCGAAAAATTCTCCCATATTGAGCCTTGACGCTGTTCGCCCGTCTCCTTCGCCCTTTCCCCCGTGCGGAGAGGCAATGGTGACAGGCAGTCGGCGCTCGATGATTGACGTCTTTTTTACTCCGGCGCCACATTCACGAAGACCTTGATCGCGCCCTTGGCTTGCGTGAGCAATCGCATCATCTCCCGATAATTGTCGAGCCCGTTCACCGGATGGGTCAGGAATTTCGACAACCAGCCGGGAAATTCCAACTCCGCGCGACACAGGTCATAGACGCCGGCCTCAAAATAGTCCCGGTTCGCATTGACCGTCCCGACGACCGCCTTGTTGCCGAGCACGAACCCCAGGTTGATCATATCGGCCGGCACCGGGATCGACCGGTTGCCTCCCGTGACGCTGGAGAGAATTAACACGCCGTTTTTCCCCAGACACGCCATCGCCTCGAACACCAGCGGTGAATAGCCCGTGGCCTCAAACATCAGATCGAAAGGGCCGTACTTCACGGCCGCGTCCTTGACCGACATCCGCTCCGTCGAGACATACCGCACGCCGATTTCTTGTAGCAGATCGGAGTTGAGATATGGCGCGGGGCTTCGGCCAAATCCTGTCACCTCCAGGCCCCGCATCCGGAGCGACATGGCCGCCAACAGCCCGATCGTGCCGACGCCGAACACCGCCGCGCGTCTGGGCCGCCAAATCTTCAGACGCCGTTGGGCTTCGAAGGCCTGAATGATGCCCTTTTCGATCACCGACGTCGGCTCCAGCAGGACGCCGACCTGCTTCAGACCTTGAGGGACCTTCACCAGATACTCCGGATCTTCCACAAACAGCTCGGTCAAATAGCCGTGCCGAAGATTGATCCCCCGCTCGTAGTACGTATCCTCGGTCGTCATGTCGTATTGGCCGATCGTGTCGTAGAAGCTGCCGCCCGGCCGCCGGACGGTCGGCACGACATAATCGCCCGGTGCCAGTTCCGTCACGTTCGGCCCGACCTCCACAACCCGCCCGAAACACTCGTGGCCGATCACCAGAAAGTCGCAGCCGGGAGGCGCCTGCCCGTATTCCGCCGCGTTGATCTCCTTATCCGTCCCGTCCACGCCGACGCGCAAGACCTGCACGAGGACGCCTCGCCCGGTCGGGATGTCGCTGACGGAAGGCTTCGACAGCTCGGCGAGGTGAATCGAGTCGGGTTGACCGGGAAATACGGCGATCGCTTTCATCGTGGTTCCTCCTTCGAGCGGCACACCGGATGAGCGTCTGCCGACCGCTATCGGGTTCTCCCTTCCCGTCGCATGCCGTCCAGTGCTTCGCCAAGTGTCCAGACCGCGGCACCGAGCAAGGCAAGATCCTTCAGTAGAAACTGACCGGGCGCCACCGACAACGCCGGGAACCCGCCCAAGCTGCCCTCCCACACCGGCGGCGTGGACAGCATGAAGCTCAAGGTGCCGAGAAACAGTACTGCGGCCAGGGCGCTCCCCGCCGCCGAGAGGGCGGCCGATACGGGACGCGCGGCGATCATGACGGCAATGGCCACTTCCAGGACCCCCAACCAGTTGGAAAAGGCCTGCACGCTGAAGACCTGATAAAGCCAGCTCATCAAGGGACTATTGGCGACCAAGGGTTGAATGGCGCTCGCTTCATAGACGGTGAACTTCATCGCACCGATCCAGGCGAATACCACCACGAGGCCATAGCGAGTGAGCCCGGTCCCTATCGCTTGCACTCTTTCCCCGGCGGTTATGTCGTGGTCTATCGGCATGCTGGCGGCGGCGGCTCTGATCATGGCGTTTCTCCTTTCTTCTCGCATGGAGGATGACAAGGCGGACACAGGGCCTCTCACAGACTTGCTCAACTGTTCACCGCTCTGAACGGGTAGTCGCGCCGAGCCGCGAGTTCTTACAGCCGGTCGGTTCCCTGATCTCCAGCTAGTTCGAAAATAGTTGTCATGAGTGTTCGGCTCACCCTGTTTAACGCGTTGCTTGCTCCCCTTACAACGAGAAGAGCAAGCATCCCCGGGCACTGGGGGAGAGGAAAGGACGCTGGGGAAGGCGATGGCTGAAGGCTCTCTTCAAGGCAGCGAAGAGCCGGTCGTAAGTCGTCAAGAGTTCTGAGCTATCCGCTACCGGCAACAAGGCACCGGCGAACATTTGTCAAACTCCAGCGAATTGCGGTAAGGTTCGCTGCTGCCGGCCGACCGAAGATAGGTTGGGAGGATCGGACTGATGGACACGAACGAGCGGCTGATCAAAGCCAAAGAGAACTGGGCGCGGGCGCGCCGCGGCGGCGAGGAACGGGAGGTCTTTGAGGCGGGCCACGATCGCCTGCCGCCGGGCCAGCACCTCGTCGAAACCTGGCCCGTGCTCGACTTGGGTTACAAGCCGGACATCCCGCTGTCTGAATGGACACTCACGGTCAACGGCTTTGTCGCCAACCCAATCGCCTGGACCTGGGAACAGTTCCTTGCTGAAGCGACCTTCAGGTCGGTCTCGGATTTCCACTGCGTGACGAGCTGGAGCCGGTTCGACAACGAGTGGCAAGGAGTCAGCTTCAGGCGGCTCATCGAGGTCGTGAAGCCGCTGTCTCTAGCCAAGTACGTCCTCTTCAAAGCCTACGACGACTACACCACCAACCTGCCGCTCGAAGCCTGCGACGATGACGACGTGCTGCTGGCCTTTAAATGGAACGGCCGACCGCTGACGAAGGAACACGGCGGGCCAGTCCGGATGATCGTGCCCAAGCGTTACGCCTGGAAAGGCGCCAAGTGGGTCAAAGAGATCACGTTCTCCGATCGCGATCAGAAGGGCTTCTGGGAAGTACGCGGTTACTCGAATACGGCTCTGCCGTGGGAGAACGATCGCTACGGTTGAGCGACACTCGATCGCAACAAGCCACCGTTCATCATCTATCCCGCGGAGCGTGACGATCGTCCGAACAGATTCCGCCACCATCACCAAAGTCGAACTCTGGCCGGTGGATGTGCCCATCACCGACCCGTTCGTCGTCGCGACCGGCAGCCGCGTCGTCGCGCACAACGTGTTCGTGCGGATCACCTTGCAGAGCGGCGCGCAGGGTTACGGTGAGATGGCGCCGTTCCCGGAAGTCGGCGGGGAGGATCGGGAGACCTGTCTCGCCGTCGCAACGCAACTCGGCAACGCGCTCCTGGGGCAGTCCGCGGCGCAGTACAGACGCATGGCCGGTCTGTTGCAGGACCAGGCGCCCGCGCACCCGGCCGCGCGCTGCGGGCTGGAGACGGCGATGCTCGATGCCTTGTGTCGCGCCGCCGGAATCCCCCTCTGGGCTCTGTGGGGCGGCGCCGACGTGCGCGCACGCGAGACGGACATCACCATTCCGATCGCCGATCTCGACCGCACGGTCGAGCTGGCGCGCGGCTGGTATGCGAAAGGGTTCCGGCTGTTCAAGATGAAAGTCGGGAAGGACGTGGACGGCGACGTGCGCCGGCTGGAGGCCGTGCACCGGGTGCTTCCCGATATCGCGTTCATTGGAGACGCCAATCAAGGCTTCAGCCGCAACGAATGCATCGCGTTCGTCAACGGCGTCAAGCGGTTCGGCGGGCGCCTGGTCCTGTTGGAACAACCGGTCGTGCGGGACGACCTCGACGGTCTGCTGGCGCTGCGCCATCTGACGGGCATCCCTGTGGCCGCCGATGAATCGGTCCGCTCGCTGGAGGACGCGCGGCGCGTCCTGGAGAAGCAGGCGGCGGACTATATCAACATCAAGATCATGAAGACCGGCGTCATCCAGGCGCTGGAGATCGCCGCCTTTGCCCGTGGAGCAGGCCTGGGGCTCATGGTCGGCGGGATGGTGGAGACGCGGATCGCGATGGGCTGTTCGTTCGGCATCGTGTTGGGCTTCGGCGGGTTCGACGTGCTCGACCTTGACACCCCGCTGCTGCTCGCCGACGACCCGGTCAAAGGCGGATATCGCTACGATGGGCCGCGCCTAGAGCCTTGGCGGGAAGCTGGCCTCGGCCTGACCACCGAAGCCGGTCTCGACGTGACGATCATCGAGTGACCGCCCCTCGTTCATTATCTCCTCTCATCATCGCAGGTCTTGCACGCCAGCGTCTGTCCAAGCTGTCGCTTGCGGCCTTCTTCCGTAAGAACCCATGGCCGGTTGATGAACGGCGGCTGATGGCGCACATGCTGTCCGTGGCCACAGGCCAAATCGGCAACCCAATCCCCGTACTCATCCTGATGAAAGCCGACAATCACTCGCTCCATACCCACTGACAGGGGCGGCCAGAGCGCGTTGGTCTCCGGCAACGCGCGGCGAACAACGTCTTGAGCGCAGGACGGAGCTTCAAGGACAGGATGCCGAAGACCTGACCGCGTCGAGGCTAACCACCGGCTCATCGCCGACGACTTCCGCGGAGTGGACGACGCCGCGCGGAACCTCGAGGATATCGCCTGCTCCGAGGATCGCCTCTTCCCCTTCGACGATCAGGCGAAACCGTCCGGAAATCACTGCATCTATTTTATCCACACTATGGGTGTGATCCGGAAAGTAAGTCCCCGGGGGATAGACATACCGTGTCACCGCATAGCCCAGCCGTTCAAGCTTTCGCCGCAACGCCGACTCGGAGAGCAAACCTTCTTTCTCAGGATTCCACCGCATGAGATTCATATCGCTTCACCCAAAGCTCAGGACATCTCTTCCGCCTCTGGACTGACCCGTCTTCGTTGCCCAAAACCGGTCGCCATCGGCACAAATTAGAACAAGCCTCCGCTTTCTCCGCAAGATCTCCTGCCTGCATCGGTCGGAACCGCACGACCCGCAAACCGGAGCAAAACCCGTTGATCTCACGGACTTAATCCCGCGTCATTCTCTCGACAGCCGAACTTCCGTCGTACCGGTCGTCGTTCCGACGCGGAAAGGCCCAGGTCTTGCTGACGCTCCGTCAACAGCCTGTTCTGAAAATGCCCCCCTCACCCTCCCCTCTCCCCCAGAATGGGGGAGAGGATAAAGGTGAGGGGGCTTTGCATCATGCGGGGTGAGCTATCGCTCATTGAGGATTGCTCTCGCAATGAAAGGTTCCATGAGAACGCAAGACCTGATCGGTTTTCGGCGCAGAGTGGCGATCGCACTGGGAGCGCTGGTCGCCCTGGGCATGATCGATGCCGCCCTGCCGCTGGCGCCGCGATCGGCCGAGGACATGCAGTCCGCCAGATTCCGGATCCTGGCTGAATTTCAGGACGAAGCCGTGCTCGATCAGGAAACCCAATTGATCTGGGAGCGGACCCCGAGTTCCACTGGCACGGCGTGGGCCACCGCGTCGACGTACTGCGCCCTCAAATCAACCGGCGGGCGACGGGGCTGGCGGCTGCCATCGTTCTTGGAGCTGATGACGCTGGTGCAACCCTCGGCGCACGGCGTTGCCCCTATGCCCACCTTGCCTGTAGATCATCTGTTCCGTGGAGTGAACGCTTCAGCCTACTGGACGAGCACCCCGCTTCCGGACGACCCTCAACGAGCCTATGCCGTCGATTTCCAGGCTGGCGATTTGGCCCCGCATCGCAAGACTCAATCGCATTTCTCCTGGTGCGTGCAGGGCGGGATCGCCAGCGTTCCGGTTCATCCTCCAGTCGGTCCCCATCCGGAAAGCGTGTGGACCGGCCCCAACCTCGGATAGCCGCTCAAACAAGCGGGCCGGCCTCGCTTCATCCCTCATCCCCATTCAAAAAAACGTGCTTGACAAGGCCGCCGAGGAGGCGCACGGTAGCGTCCGTTCAGGGCCGGTTCCGATCAATATTTCTCTTACCCGGGAGGTGGGTTATGAGGCGGAGGATCGGGGGCAAGATGGGTGTTCTTGCTCTTCTCTTGGCAGTCGGGGTGGCGATTCCGATCGCGCTGGCCGCCGAGTTTTCACGGGACGCGGCGGCGCGGTACATTTTAGCGACAGTCAAGGCCTTCCGCACGGTCTACGTGCAACAAGTCATCGGGCAGGCCTCGAAATCCGGCGTCAAGCCGAACGAGAACTGGACCAAAGACGACCACGCGATCATGCTGCCGGCGCAGTTCGTCAAGGCCGCCGGCGCCGAGTTGAAAGACTTCGAACTCGGGCTGATCGGACTGACACCGATCTACAAGTCCAATCTCCCGAAGACGAAAGCCGAGGAAGACGCGCTGAAGAAGATGTTAGCCGACCCCAAGGTCACAGTCCTGACCTTTGAGGACGGGAATCAATTCAAGGGCTTGGCCGCCGATTTCGCGATCGTGGATTCCTGCGTCACATGCCACAATGCGCATCCGAGCAGCCCGAAGCGGGATTTCAAGAAGGGCGACCTGATGGGCGCTATTGTCGTGAGGTTCAACAAGTAGGAGAGCCTGGGACTCACCTCACGCACAAAGGATGGGCACAAGCGACACGGGCTGGAAAAACCCGAGGGTTTTTCCAGCCCGTGTCTTTTCACCATCCTGTCCATACGCGACGGCTTGCCCCTGCATGATGCCCTCTCACCTACGTCATCCCCCCCAAGACAAGATTGGGAAAAGGGTGAGGGAGCATTTTCAAAGCAGGACCGTCACAAAGGAGAGGCATTCCACGGATCGATCTTGCACTGGAAACCCAGGGGGAGAAAGAATGATCTCCGTAGCTCGGAATTGTGAGGTCGGCCCCTTGCGGCCGTGCTGGGCGCGCCGTTGATTTCAGCGAACCTGGAGGCAGCACGATGAAACGCACCCGGTTTCCTTTCGTCCTGGTCGTCCTGGTCTACTGCGCCGGGTTGCTCGCGTGCGTGCAAGTCCCGCGAGAGAAAAAGATCGAGTTCGTCTATCTCGCTCTGGGCGCGAGCGATACGACGGGGGTCGGCGCCTTGCCCTTAACGGAGGGGTATGTTTACTTGATCAAGGACGAGCTGGACAGGCGCCTTCCCGGCGTCGCCTTGCTCAATCTTGGGGTTCCGGGAGCCCGGATCAACCTCATCAAAGAGCAGGTGCGACTCGCGGTGCAAGTCGGCACAAAGGCCGATCTCGTCACCCTCTGGACCGGAGCGAACGACCTCGTTCACGGCGACGGCGCGACGACATTTCAGGAAGATCTGCGATTTGTCCTGCAGAACCTTCGGAACCGCGTGGCCAAGGTCATCGCCGTCGCCAACCTCCCGGACCTCACCCAACTCCCGCGCTTTCGCAGCACCCCCGATCCCGCCGTGAACCTGGAGCGCGTCAGCGCGTTCAATCGCGCGATCGAAGAGGAGAGCCGCGCCGTCGGCGCGCCGATTGTGGATCTGTTCGCCCAACCGGTACGTGACGATTTGGTCTTCGATCTGGACGGCTTTCATCCGAACGATGCGGGACATCGGGAAATCGCCCGGGTGTTTCTTGAGGTCATCCTTCCGGCAGTGGGGGTGAACAAGTAGAGGAGGGTTGAAGAGCGGACTGGTCGGCCTTGGCGGCCCGCTCCAGGAAAAGGCCTTATGCTGAGAAAGCTGATCAGGCGCGGTGGCATCGGGTGGATTGTGTTGCTCCCTCTTGCCTGGCCGGCCATGGAAGCGGGACCTGTTGTAGCTTTCCCCGCCGTGGTCGCAGAGAGTTCGGCTTCCACTCTCGTCTATGTCTCCGACTATTTCTCCTTCGTCGGCACCGATCAGCAGGGTCGCGTGGCGTTTGCGTTGGACAACAATCGCGGACGCGACGGCGACGCCTATCAGGCGGAGCACTTTGTTGCATTGCACGACGAACGAAAGGGCTGGGTGAACGTCGCCGGCAACGGGCGATACGACAATGCCGGCAAGGAACTCAGCCGCATCCCGAACTCGCCGTTCTTTCAGTTCGAGGGCACGCCCGAAACGGGACTCACAGCAACCAGCGTCACGAACGATCTGACGCTCAAGATCGATCCGATTCCGCAGCGAACTCGCCGCACGCACGAGCAGTCCGTGATCTGGATGGGGTCGGCACCGGCGGTGCTGACCTGGCAGGGACGGACCATTCCAGGCCGCGTGATCTACGAAGGGCTCATCATGCCGGACTTCAATCGCTTGACGAGAACCTATTTCCGCCTATGGAACGACTTTCAAGGTTTGTACTTGCTGGCGGGCAAGGATGGCGACATCTACCTGCACAGCCAGCGGAGTGAGCGCCTCGCGCCGTTGGTCGGTCGGCTCGTCGGGTTCGCGGTCTTCAACGAGGAGACCGATCCCGTGAACGACTTGCGCGTCGAGGTGTTGGCCAGCGACTGGGCGCTCGGCTTCTATCGGTGGCCGACGGCCTGGGGCATCACCTGGAACGGGGCCCACGGCCCGGCCTCGATGACGTTGCGCCTGTCCGACCGAACAAAGATCGCCAATTGGGTCATCGGCGGATTTTCGATGGGCATCGTGCAGGGCGAACTGGTGTATGCCGGCCGCACGTGGCCGGTCTATGGTCTAGCGGAATTGATCATGTGACAGGCGCTGACGACATGGACGACGAAATCAGAGCCGCGCTGGAAGAACTGGCCGTGTGGGCCGCGGTCAACGTCGGGCATGCGCCAGGCCGGCTGGAGAAGCGCCTGGTATTAATGAACGCGTTCGCCGAAGCCGGCCGTCTCACTGACGGCGAGATCGGGAAACCCGATCTCGCGCTCCTCGACAGCCTGCTGGAGGAACCGGAGATGCTGATTCCCAACCTCCAGCGCCTCTGGATCGAAAGCAACTGAGGCGCGGGTTCATCCGCGGATGCCCGCCGCAGTCGCCCCAGCGAGAGGACAACCATCCGACACGCCTCATGTGCTGATCGGCGACAGAGAGCGGACCTCGCTCTGAATCGTCCGGACAGCCTCCTTGAAAGCTTCGGGGTCCCTCAGCTCCACTTCGACCATGTCCTCCTCGCCGGTTGCGTGACGGAATCTGACACGCACCTGGTGTCCGGGCAACATCTCTTCCACCTTCAGGATCGCGCGGCCCGGGATGCGAAAATCCAGGTGAAGCCCCTCCGGTATGAACAGCAGGCTCATCGGGAAATGCGGGCTCACCCACAGATGATCCCGCGTCACGGCGACCCACAGACAGTGTTGAGCCTTTCCCAGCCAGGCGAACACCGCTCGATTGGACCGCCCTGAGCGCCAGGTTTCGAGAAACCGCACGTCCGGAAAATCCGGCCTCAGGATTGGTTTAGCCTTCGACACTCGGTAGGCGACGGACAACGCAAGAACCCCGATGAGCCCTCCGGCCGCCGCCAGCGACAGAACCTTCAAGAACTGTTTCCCGCCCTTTCTCCCATCCATGTCATGAGTCGACGGGATCACGGCTTGGGAGCCGGCGCCTTCGGCGTGGCGCCGATCGCGCTTAATCCGGCCTGAGCGCAAGCGTCGTCCAGGTGGGCTCCGGGCGCGCCACCGACCCCGATCCCGCCGACCACCTCGCCGCCGATTTCGATCGGCAAACCGCCGCCGAGGATCAGAATTTTCTCATCCATCCTGTGCAATCCTTGTAGCGCCGGCATCTTGGCCGCCAGGTCGGCCAGCTCGCTGGTCGGCCGCCGCAGGCTCGCCGCTGTAAAGGCCTTTTTCGAGCTGCTGCTGACTGTATGCGGTCCGGCCCCGTCTCCGCGCAGGAGGGCGCGGAGCACACCGGCCCGGTCCACCACCGCGACGCTGACCTTGTAGCCGTCCTTCGTGCACTGCTCCAATGCCGCATGCGCCGCCTTGTCCGCCAGCGCCACCGGCAACACCGCCTCGCGCGGCAACTCGTCCGCCGACGCGGCCTGCATGAATCCGAGCGTGAGGCCCACCACAAACGCCAGTGTTCTCATCTGTTCCTCCCGGTTGTCCCCGTTCGATAGGCGGACCAGCCGCAGGATCGCGCGGATGGCCCGGCGTGAATCACCGTATAGTACCGAGGCCGCTGACGTGAGGCAATGGTCGCGGGTGCGCGTGGTCATCGCGGGTGTTTGCCCCACGTTTTCAAAAGGAAGTGCTACAATGGCGGCAGCGCTTCAGGAATTCCTACATCGGCGCCATGAAAGACCCGCGCGCATCACCGAAGCCATCCATGCAGCGGCATTGGGTGAGCTGGGTCCCCTTCGGTCTCGACCAGCAGCATCCGAACAACTACAAGGACATTCTCGCCGCGGTCTGGGAGAACCGGGACAACCTCGGTTACGCCGTCCGCATCCTGCGCGACGGCTGTTGCGACGGCTGCTCGCTCGGCACCACCGGGCTGCACGACTGGACCATGAAAGACATCCACCTGTGCTGGGTGCGGCTCCAGTTGCTGCGGCTGAACACGATGCCGGCCATGAACTGGCGCGTCCTCGAAGACATCGCCCCGCTGCGCCGGTTGAAGAGCACGGCGCTTCGGAAACTCGGGCGCCTGTGCGTCCCGATGGTCCGGCGTCGCGGGGACACCGGGTTCCGGCGTATCTCCTGGGACGAGGCCATCGGGCTCATCGCCGAGCGGCTGCGCGCGACCGATCCCCATCGTCTCGGCTGGTTCCTCACCGCCCGCGGCGTGACCAACGAAGCCTATTACGCCCATCAGAAAGTCGCCCGCTTCATCGGGACGAATCACGTCGATACCAGCGCGCGCGTCTGCCATGCGCCGAGCACGGCCGCGCTGAAGGACACCCTCGGCTGCTCAGCGACCACCTGTTCCTACACGGACTGGATCGGCGCCGATCTCTTGGTGTTCGTCGGCGCCAACGTCGCCAACAACCAGCCGGTGACGCTCAAGTACCTCTACTATGCCAAGAAGGCCGGCACGAAGATCTTCGTGGTCAACCCGTATATCGAGCCCGGCATGGAACGGTATTGGATTCCTTCGGTGGCCGAGAGCGCCCTGTTCGGCACACGGTTGGCCGACGCGTTTTTCCACATCCACGTCGGCGGGGACATTCCGTTCTTCTACGGCGTGCTCAAGCACCTGATCGAGCGGGACTGGATCGATCGCGAGTTCATCGCCGCTCGGACCGCCGGCTGGGATGCGCTTGAAACGAAGGCGCGAACCCTGTCTTGGGAGGCCCTCGAGCGCGGCGCGGGGGTGGATCGCACCGAGATGTTTCGCTTCGCGGAGGCGTTCGGCCGGGCGCGCCATGCCATCGTCGTGTGGAGCATGGGCGTCACTCAACATCGCTACGGCACCGACAACGTCAAGGCGATCGTCAATCTGCAGTTGGCTCGCGGGAACGTGGGGCGTCCACACACCGGCCTCATGCCGATCCGCGGCCACAGCGGGGTGCAGGGCGGGGCTGAGATGGGCGCCATGCCCGGAGCGTACAGTATGGACTACTTGGTCAGCGACGCCAACGCCGACCTGTTCGCCACGCCGGAGTTCTGGGGTTTCCGTCCGCCTTCCTGGAAGGGCCTGGGTGCCGCGCACATGATCCTGGCGGCCGAGCGCGGCGAGTTCGACGTCCTGTGGCAGAGCGGCGGCAACTTCCTGGAGACCTTGCCCGAACCGGACCTCGTACGCCAGGCCTTGAGCCGCATCAGCCTGCGCGTGCATCAGGACATCGTCCTCAGCTCCACCATGCTGGAAGATCCGGCCGATGTCGTCGTCCTGCTGCCGTCGCGCACGCGGTACGAGCAGCGCGGGGGCGGGACGGAGACTAGCACCGAACGGCGAATCATCTACAGTCCCGAGATTCCCGGGCCGCGGCCAGGGGAGGCCCGGGACGAGTGGGAAATCCCCGTGCTGGTCGCGCGGCGGCTCGATCCGGATCGCGCGGCTCAGGCGTTCCCGTGGCGCGACACGCACGACATTCGGCAGGAGATCGAGCGGGTCTGTCCGACCTACAAGGGGATCGCTGGTCTCCGCAAGAAAGGCGATCACGTCCAATACGGTGGTCCTCGCCTGCTGGCGGATCGGTTCGGAACGCCGGACGGCAAGGGCCGGTTCACGCCGGTCGATCTGCCGGAAGAGACGATCCCGACCGGGCGATTCGTTCTCACCACTCGGCGCGGCAAGCAGTTCAACAGCATGGTCGGAGCCGAGGTGGATCCATTGATCGGCGCGGCCCGCGACAGTGTGCTCATGGCGGCCGAGGATGCCGCCCGCCTGAGGCTCGAAGTTGGCGATCCGGTGCTCTTGCGCAACGAGCTTGGGGAATACCGCGGCCGGGTGGTCATGGCTCGCGTGAAACCTGGGTCGGTGCAGGTGTACTGGCCGGAGGCGAACGGCCTCGTGCCGGCGGGCCGTCTCGATCCCAGCGGCGTGCCGGATTACAACGCGACCGTCGAGATCATTCCTGTCTGCTCTCAGTAGCGGATAGCGAATAGCAAGCAGCGAGTAGCGATCAACAGCCATTCGCTGTCGGCGTTCGGCTTTCGCCCGCAAGGAGCCAGTCGGAACATGGCCGAACAGCACCGGCGCGCGAAGATTCAGCCAACTCCCTCCCAGAAGCAAGGCGGCTCTGTGCATCCCTCCCCGCAGACATCCCCCCGCCCTCTGGACGTCACCCAGGTGACCGAGTGGCAGGAAGGCAAGGTCTCCCGATTTGACGATTACCTCGTCGGCGAAGAGCCTCTGGAGATTCGCCTCGGCAGTCGTCCGATCAGCGTGACGATGCGCACGCCCGGACATGATCTCGAATTGGCCGCCGGCTTTTTGTTGACCGAAGGCGTGATCACGCGACTGGAGCAGATCGCGAGCTTGCGGCAGGTCGCCGCGCGGGGCCGCAAAAGCAATGTCGTCCGCGTGACGCTGCGGCGCGGCGTGTCCGTTCCCACCACCCGCATGCAGCGCAACTTCACCGTGTCGTCCAGTTGCGGGCTGTGCGGAAAGACGTCCATCGATGCGGTGCGGATCCGCGGCATCGCTCGGCCCAACCCGGACCTGTGCATCTCGCCGGATATCCTCTGCCTCCTGCCCGACGCGCTACGGTCTGCCCAAGCGCTGTTCGGCCGAACCGGCGGGCCCCATGCCGCCGGCTTGTTCGACACCGCGGGCAAGCTGATCGTGTTGCGGGAGGATGTCGGCCGGCACAACGCCGTGGACAAGCTGATCGGCTGGGCTCTGCTGGAGCAACGTCTGCCGCTCAAAGACTCCGTCTTGCTGGTCAGCGGTCGCGGGAGCTTTGAAATCGTGCAGAAGGCCCTCGTCGCCGGAGTCCCGATCGTCGCGTGCATCTCGGCGCCCTCAAGCCTGGCCGTGCAACTGGCTTGGGAATTCGGCCTCACCCTCGTCGGCTTTCTGCGCGGCAAGCGGTTCGTCGTGTACACGGGAGAAACCCGCGTGCTGTACCATGCTCCACGGTGAAAGCGCGCTTGACACATCGGCAAGGAATCCATACGATTGTTGAAGATTTCAACAAAAGGAGCGAGCGATGGCCACGGTGAACTTCAGCGTGCCGAGCGATATCAAGCAAGCCTTTGACAAGGCCTTTGCCGGGGAGAACAAGAGCGCTGTGGTGGCTGATCTCATGCGCCAGGCGGTGGAGGAGCGGCGGCGGCGGCGCCAGCGGGCGCGCGCGATCGAGCGCTTGCTGCAACTGCGCAAGAAGGCTCCGCGCGTCAGCGACAGGACGATCCGAGTTGCTCGCAGGCGAGGACGACCGTGAGCATGGTCGTCCTCGATGCCAGCGTCATCATCAAATGGATCTTTCCCGATCGACCTGAAGAAGCTCACTCCCACCTGGCCCTTCAAATCCTCCAACACATCAAAGAAGCCCGCTTGGCGGTCAGCCAACCGCCTCATTGGTTGGCTGAGGTCGCAGCGGTCTCGACGCGCCTGGAGCCGCGCGTGTCCAAGGAGGCGCTACAACTTCTCTATGCCTTGGAGTTCCCTGTATCGGGAGGGCTGGAAGTCTATCAAAAGGCCTGTAGCCTGGCAGCGACCTTGAACCAACACGTCTTCGATACGCTCTACCATGCGGTGGCGTTAACAGAGCCTGAGGCCATACTCATCACGGCGGATGAGCGGTACTATCGGAAGGCTGCCAAGGCCGGACGAATTGTGCGCCTGAGAGATTACGGTCCGGCCCTTCTCGGGTTTGAATCGTAGGGATCATTGGCTGTAAGCGGTTCGTGATCTATACGGAGGAGGACCGCCTGCAATTGTCACAGCCCGCCGGCTCTTGAGCGATCCGCCTGAGCTCACGCAGCACCCACCCAGCCGACGCACCAATCCTCCGCCGGCCCCCATGACCTGATAAGCTACCCTCATGGACCTCAACGTGCTCATCGTCGGCGGGGGGATCCACGGCGTCGGGCTGCTGCATGACCTCGCCGCCCGGAAGATCCCGGGCGTTCATCTGGTCGAACAGGCCAGGCTGGCCTCGGGCACGTCCAGCCGCACGACCAAGTTGGCGCACGGCGGACTGAGGTACCTCGAACATCCGGCGCAATGGGGCCTGGTGCGCGAAGCCCTCCGAGAGCGCGCGCTCCTCCTCCGCAACCTGCCTGAACTGGTCTCGCCTCTTCGCTTCGTGCTGCCGAACTTTAAAGACGGGAGACCGGCGTGGCTCGTCCGCCTCGGGCTCGCTCTCTATGACCGGCTCGCGCAACAGGGCGGGCTGCCCAAGGCGCGCCGTCTCTCCAAAACCGAGATCGCCCAGATGGCCCCCTATCTTCGCCGCGAGCGCCTCGAGCAGGACGTGCAAGCGGGCTTTCTCTACTACGATGCCCAGATGCTCGACGACGTGATCGTGCGCGTCGCCGCCCGGGCCGCCACCCGTTTAGGCGCCACATACGTCGAGCAGACGCGCGTGGAAGCGATCGCGCCGGACGGTCGAGGATTTCGCGTGAGCCTTGCCTCCCCGGAAGGCCGACAGGTGGTGACGAGCCGGGTCGTCGTGAATGCGACGGGAGCCTGGGCGAACGCCAACCTGTTGATGTGGGGATACAGCCCTCGGGTGCCTTGTCTGCTCAATGTGGGCTCTCATCTCGTGTTTGCATCCGAGGCCGTGAGCGCCCGCCCTGAAGACTGTGCGGCGACGCTCTTGCAGCACGATGACGGGCGTGTGCTCTTTTTCATCCCCTGGCAGGGACAGTGGTTGCTCGGCACGACCGAATCCGTGCTCGACGGGACGCCGGACAAGTGGGAGTGCCCGCCGGGCGATCGAGAGTACCTCCTCCGTGTAGCTGAGCGGAATCTCGCCCTCATCGAACCGGCGCGGCATACACGAGAATTCTTCTGCGGCATTAGAACGCTTCCGCTCCCTCGGAGAGCAGCAACGCTCCGAACCCGTTCGGTGCCGGACGGCTGGCGCGACCAACCCTTTGCGTCGCCCTGGTATCTCCGCACCGCAGATCGCGACGTCTCCGCATTGTCCCGCGAAGCCGTGGTGGACGAAGTCGCGCCCAATCTCCTCACCATTTACGGCGGGAAGTTCACCACCTACCGGGCGCTCTGCGAGCGGGTCGGCGATCGCCTCGCCGCCCGCCTGGGCCGCCCGACACCCAGCGGCACCCATCTGAAAGAGAATTGGTTCCTGGACGAGATCAAGCGGGCGGAGCCGGAACTCTTCCGCTCCGACCCCAGCCTCCGCGGTAGTGACCTGCATGCCAAAGGCGTGCGGAGAGCGGCTCTCGACGATGTAGCCGTCCGCTCGGCATTCCCACCGGCTGCACGTTGACTCAACCCGCCTATGTGTATATCCTGTTGTATATACAGAGTGGAGGAGATTCATGAAGACGGCAAAGATCTTTATGAGCGGGAACAGCCAGGCGGTCAGAATTCCGAAGGAGTTTCAATTGAAGGGAGACGAAGTAGAAATCCAGAAAAAGGGTGATGCTCTCATCCTGCGACCCAAGCGGAACACGTGGGCGATTCTCGCTGCAAGCCTGAAAAAGTTTACCGACGACTTCATGGCACAGGGTCGCGAACAGCCCCGCCTTCAGAAAAGGCGTCGAGCCTTCTCATGAAGTTCATGCTCGACACAAACATCTGCATCTATCTTATCAAGAGACAGCCGGAGGCCGTGCTCGAGCGCTTCGCCTCGCACCCGGTCGGAGATATCGGCATCTCGGTTATCACATTGGCCGAGTTGGAGTATGGGGCAAGCAAGAGCAGCAATCCGTTCAGAAATCGCGAGGCACTGGAGCAATTTGTCTTACCTCTCGAAATTGCTCCATTCGACCGCCCGGCGACCTTGACCTACGGAAAGATCAGGGCCCTCTTGGAGAAGAAAGGCCGGCCGATCGGCTCAATGGACATGCTGATCGCCGCCCATGCGTTGAGTCTAGGGGCCCGGCTGGTAACCAACAACGTCAAGGAGTTTAGGCGCGTTCCAGGCCTGCGAGTGGAGAATTGGACCTGATTTCCTGCAAGCTCGGCTGCGCAGTCCCGCCATCGCGAGGGAACCAGCGAGAGGATAGACTGCCGTCGGACTGATCCGGTGGCATACGGAAAACCAGGCAACCCATAGTTCGGCATGCGTGAGTTTTTGAAGACCTTCGGTTTGTTGAATCTGACCGCAGTCGCGGAGATTGTCGGCTGTGATCTTCCGTACCTCATCATGTTTGGACCGCGTCACACATAACCAGCACTTTGAGCGGATGGCCTGGCTCCGCCCGGCTGGCGCTGAAGTGCGGCCAAAGACCGTTATATTTACCCACCGATCCGAAATGCTTTCCGACTGCGAGCCACCTATTCTCCTCGCCCCCATTGGAGGAAAGGCTGCGGTGAGAGAGTTCCTTTCGGAGACCTGCTCATCTGTTTCCTCTCCCTCCCGCGCAAGGGAAAGGATTCATCCAAGAAGAAGGGCAGAGTCTGTTGGTCGATGGATATAGTGGGGTTTGGAAGGAATATATTGGGGTCTGACCCCTTTATTTTTGTGACCCGGCAGGCCTTCAGATAATGGTCGCTTGTTCCCCGGTGGTGCGCAGCGCACCACCGCCGCGACGTAACAATCCTGTAGCCTGAGTCCATCGCCCTTGTGCGTCGAGGTGGGTTGATTCGCGAACCCGACGACATGCAGCGCTTCGTAGAGCCAGTCCCCGCTCCGATCGCCGGTAAAGATCCGGCCGGTCCGGTTTCCGCCATGGGCGGCTGGCGCCAGGCCCACGACGAACAGGCGGGCCTTGGGATCGCCGAACCCAGGCACAGGCTTCCCCCAGTAGGTCCAGTCGCGATACTGCCGGCGCTTTTCTTTGGCGATCCGCTCGCGGTAGGTGACCAGCCGTAGGCTTCTGTGTGGTCAAGCGCTGACTTTGTCAGGTAAGCTGATGACGGGGATGCTGACGCGCGCTTTGCCGATTTTCCCTCCAGCCACATACCCGTCCATCAGCTCAAGTACGGCGGGCTTCAAGAACGTTTCACCGCACTGACTACAGACCTCGGCCCAGACGTTTTTAAAGAGATACAGGCGTTTACCCCATCGGTGAACATGCTCGATCGCTTTCCGTTTGAGAGGAGCCTTGCAGAATGGGCAGGATTTCATGACCGCCCTCCTCTTCGCTTTCGCCAATCAGTCCACAACTTCGGATCCGGTCGGTAGATCGTGATCAGAACGGCCGTGTTCTCATGGATGGACCATACTGCGTGGAGCGGCGCATCCGTCCCAGTCCACCCCAGCACCAGCGCTGAATGTCCGCGCGGATCATCCGGATAGTCTTCGATGACCTCGGCCCTGGCCCCAGAGAAGGCCTGCTCGATTTCGCCGATGGTAATCTGGTCCGCATCACGTTCCTGTTCCGCGTGCAGAGTGAGACGGTATCGGCGCGCTTTGATAAGCGCACGCAATCGCTCAAGCACGTGCCGAGTTTATTGAAACGCGTCAGGAAGTGCAACCATCAGCAGCCTCAGGCCTCTTTATGGCGGCCCGGCCCTTGCCACATCTTCAACTGTAACGGTCCCATGCCCATGAACACTGGGACCAGCCTGGTTGACATGATCCTGTACAGAATTTATGGTCGCCTCAACCGGGAGGTTCTATGAATAGGGCCCCCTTTACGTTGGTCGACAGTCTAGGTACGAAGGCCCGACGGTCGAGGTTGGCAACCCATCACCAACGAAAGGGGGCAGCGGATGGTCTCGGTCCGGTTTGGATGTCAGTGGCACGAGTCTGATGGCCTATGCGGTCAATGAGCGGAAGCGGTGCGTGTTCGAGGGGGAGAGCCCGGCGTCCCGCGCGGGGCTGCAGGGGCTGTTGCGGCAGGTGGGCGCGGGGGCCAAGCTCGTGGTGTGTGAGGCGGGGAATCGGATGAAGTGGGTGGCTGACACCCTGAAGCAGCTCGCGGACGTCGAGGTCCATGTGGTGCACCCCAACGAGGTTGTCAGCGGTCATCCAATAATCCCCAGGTGTGATCATTGAATTCTCCCCACCCTCAACCACAAGGAGAAGGGAGATGGGACTTGACGAGACGAGGGAATCGACGACCATGCTGGAGGTTATAAGGGGTCTGACCCCTTATTTTTGACTGACCCCTTATTTTTGACCCATCCAGGAAGAAGAGCAAAGCATGTCCGTCGACGAGAATATTGAATATTGGGGTCTGACCCCTTTATTTGGATCGCGAGCAGCACCCCAAGCGCCGGCCCAAGACGAAACACCAAATAAGATGACCAACTTAACATGATCGCACAATCCCGGCGCTGAGATTGCAACGATTCAAGGCATTACCTAACGCCCGAATCAGCCACCGCGGCGAGCGAAGCGAGCCGGCGGTCCGCTCGACTGCAACGTTGGGCTACCCTCTGCCCTTCACGCACTTCCGCCGTCGTCACTGTCGACGGCTCCGATCTCCTGGATGCTGCGGCGAGTCGCGACGCGGGAACGGGATGCGCGGCCAGTCGTTCTCCTTGTCGACCCTCGTTTCCATGACGTCGACGAACACGGGAACCAGTTTGCTGAGCACGCGAAGTGCAGGCTCGAACGTGTCCTTGTTCAAGCTGTCTCTATTTGTCGAGCAGCCGTGGAAGATCTGATTCCTCAGGACTCGGACGCGGCCCCACAGAAGGGTAGTCAGGAAGGCGTTTACATCACCGGATTTCAGAGCGCCATCGGCTTTTGTGATCTCCTCCTCCAACTGGCGCTTGACACTGGAACTGTAACCCTCGCGCCAATAAGCGTCTAACAGATACCGCGACTTGAGGAGCGAGTTCGCGTCCTTGCGGACCGCTGAAATGGTTGCGGTGATGCGTCCGATCCCGGCATCGAGGTCACAGATTCTCCGGAGAAACCAGCGAGCGTCCTCATCGCCAGGGCGGAGGTAGCGACCGTGACCGCTCTCGTTGACGCGACCGTAGAGGGCGTTGAAAGCAATCCAGTACATGATGAACCGTTCTTGGGCGTTCTCGGTGCCGCCGCCGGTGTCCTCCGCGGATTCGGCCGCCTGCGCGCGGTTCACCCATGACCGCGCTCGCTTGATGCGATCCCAATAGCCCTGGTTGTCCTGGGTCAGTCTGCCGGTTGAAACGTTCATCGCGTGACCGAAGAGGACCGTGACGGCGTATGCCTATGAGTCGACATCGAAGTCGCTGAAGTCTGGACTTTCGCCGGAATGCTCAACCGCGATCCGCTGAAGTGGTGGTTTCAACTTCCCATAATTGTTATAGATGAGGACCTGACGTCCCTGCCAGATGAGCTCATCCTCCACTGCCTTGCACAGCCCCGCGTCTACGGGCGCGACGAAGACACAATTACCTGACTCGTGCATGGCCGCGTCCATGGAGTACCCCGTGCCGCCGCGATACCGCTTGTCGAGTCCTTTGGAGGCCTGGCCGACCCGCAAGGGACGCCCCTGCTTGTCGGCCAGGACGTACACGCACGCATGGTGTGGAAAGACCGTCCGCGCCTCCGTCAGCTTCGAATACTTTGACCACTGGAGTTTGACTCTAACCGGCACCCTCGTGTTCATCTGTCAGCCTAACGCCCACGATAACCTGCGGCGGCTGAGCGAAGCGAAGTTGCTGTCGGGTTCATCGTGTTGTTCGGCACGGCATCGAACTCTGGCAGCACGCCAGATCGCTAGCTTTTCGCGCGGCCGCGATTGACTCTTGCCGGTAGAACGAAAAGGAACTCCGCCAGCGCACGAGCGAAGTCGCAGACCCGTTTCGCATCAGGTGCGCTAGGTAGCAGAGCATTCTCGTCCGCATGACGTTGTTCGTTCGCGTCAAGCCGGACCTCGTGAGCCCAGGATGCCATGTCGGCGGTGATGAGGTGGTCCGAAGCGGCCTTGTCAATTCTGGTGTAGAGGCTGCCCTCCTTGTAACCCTTTGCCTTTAGCATCGCGTCAACTGCACTTGCGGCCAGCATCATGGCGCCCGCTGGGGCATGAAGGCTTTCCAGCGCTTGCCTGAGATATTCCCGAGCGGTCTCCGGTATGTTGCTGTCGACTTCACTCGGCCGCGGATACATCTCCGTGACCGGTTGCCCATTCCCGATGGAGCTTCCTGCCAAGATAAGGCTGCCGCACGACTGGCAGCGATAGACTGACCACCACCGACGATTGGATCCGTTGTGCGCAGCGGTCTCGAATGGCCCCCAGACGAGATGGATCATGGGACGCGCCACGCTGCAGTGAGGGCAGCGCTCGATATCCAGTTGTCCGGACAAGACTGGCTGTGATGCCATCAGTCGGATCTCCTAATAATGCGCTGCCGAACTATTTAAGTCTGCTGCGGCCTGCCCCTGCCGCATAGCACGGAAGCCTACGCAGCCTTCGGGAGGGCAACTCTAAAATGAAATCCGACTCTTATCAAGAGCCCGTTGCGCTCAGCAGGCCGAGATGGACTGCGAATCGCGCAGTCTATCCGACTATCAGCCCGCAGTACATCCCAGCCAACAACTCGCAGTCAGAGACGGTCTGCCGGGCTGTCTACGCCATCCAGGAACTCACCATTTGGGCTGTCGGTCCTTCGCGACGCTGTGCGCTCCCTCTTCTTGCGCGGCTCCTCTCCCTTCGCTCTTCCGAAGGGAGGACCCCGCTCAGCCACTCGCGTTGCAGTGGACGGCCGGAGCTGACGACGTGCCGCGCCGGCGGTGACCACGGCCGGACTGGGCCGGTGTCAAGGCCGACGTTGGTTGTCCGTAAATCACGATTTGAGATGTCCACTTTTCACCGATGAAATTGTCCATATGGTTATAAGGGGTCTGACCCCTTATTGATGCCCCACGAGAAGGGCACACCACCTGAGGGAACAAAGGGGGCATGAGTCTAAAAAAGAGTTCTTCCGGAGATCACGCGGTTCCACCCTGGGGCTGGGTCGGCCTGCGTCGCGAATTGCGCGGAGGCTCGGGTCCCGCACTTGTCGAGCAGATGCGGTGCGCGAAGCGCAGGCCGAGGACTGTTCGAAGCTGGGTTTGCGCGTGGCGCCGAAGCCAGCAAGTTCCGCAGGCCAGCAGATGCGACGCTTAGTGCGGTCGAGCCCGAGCGCCTGAGCTGCGCAGGCCGACCCAGCCCCCGCTCCGTGACAGCATCCGCGATTACAACGTTACCCCCACAGGATTCAGAAGATCATCTAGACCATCGATCAAAAAGGTGCCCGGTCTGTTTCCTCCCCCACGGACGCGCCTCCGCCATTCGACATCATTGCCGATTCCATGCTGAATATGCTTTAATCCGCCGCATGTCTGGGATCAGCCGGTCGCATTCCTTCTTGCTGCATGCTCTCCCGCCGCTCTATCCGCGCTAATCACGCCGGCTTGTGGTGTCGCACAGATTATGTCGAGAACGCAGTCTTGGAAATCCTTGCGCGCCTCTGTCGTTCCAGGCAGCCTTGCGCTGCTCCTCGTGCTCGCGGTGCCGGCTGCGAGTCTGGCCGAGACACCACACTCCTCCAGCGATCTGTACATCCGCCAGTTGGACGAACTGTCCGCGCTCTGGAGCTTCTACAAGAAGAAATACGTTTTGAACGGCAGAGTCATCAGCCTGGACGAGAACGGGATCACGACCTCGGAAGGCCAAAGCTACGCGATGCTGCGAGCCGTGTGGTCGAACGACCGTCCGACCTTTTCTAGCGTGTGGTCATGGACGAAGCAGAACTTGCAGATTCGGCCAGACAAACTGTTTGCCTGGAAATGGAAAGGGAAAGTCCTCTCGCTCAACTCCGCCACCGACGCTGACACCGACATCGCATTGGCGCTGGTCCTGGCGTCGCGGCGATTCCACGAGCCGTCGTATGAGCAAGAGGCGCTCGCGATCCTGGATTCCATCTGGAACGTCGAAGTCCTCGCCGTCGGACCGACTCATTACCTCACGGCCGGTAACTGGGCACCGCGGGAAGACTATCCGACCATCCACGTGGCCTATCTTGCGCCTTACGCTTACGAGGTCTTCGCGACCGTCGATCGGCGCCATCCCTGGCAGCGCCTCGTCGAGAGTTCCTACGCGATCCTTCGATGGATCTACTTCGAGAAGAAGCTGCCGCTACCGCCGGAGATGGTCTACATCAATAAGCGCACCGGCGAGTTCTTGTTGAAACACCCGCTATCCGGCATTTCAGCTCAATTCGGCTATGACGCCGTGCCGCTGTTCTGGCGGACGGCGGTGGACGCAAATTGGTTCGGCCGGCGTACGGAAGCGGATCTTCGCCGCCGGATGCTGGCGTTCTTTTGGAAGGAATGGCAGGCACGCCAGAAATTCTTCGACCAGTACTCCGTGACCGGTGAACCCCGCTCAACCTTCGAGGGGCTTCCGCTCTATGCCACCGTCCACGCCTTGGCGCTCCAGGAGGAGCACGATCTCGCTCGGGTCCTGAGTGAAACGAAGCTGGGGATGCTGCACGACAAGGCGCTTGCCGGCAAGGACACGCCGTACTATCTCCATAACTGGCTATGGTTCGGGCGCGCGTTCGAGCTGCATCTCATACGGACGTATGACGAGTTCCTCGGTTTTCTCCGCCCGTTCGACTTCAAGGGCTTCGCCGCTCATTTCCCCTGGGAACTGTTCTTCCTGACGATCGGCCTCTCTGTCGTGGCGCGGTACCACCCGCTGTTGAAGCTCGCATTTCTCACCTGCGGCTTTATGCTCTGCGGGCGCTATCTCGTCTGGCGCTTCACCCACACGCTGAACTTCGTGGAGACCGCCGGACCGTTCATCAGCCTCGCGCTCTGGGCGGCGGAGTGTTATGCCTTCTCGACGGTGGTGTTGCTCCTGGTGCAAGTGGGATTGGGAAGGACACAACCGCGCCATGCGCCTCCTCCGACCCCGGCGGAATTCGCCCCGTCCGTGGACATTTTCATCCCGATCTACACGGAGTCGTGCGACATTCTGGAAAAGACCCTCATCGGCGCCGGTGCGATCGAGTACGCGAACAAGCGCCTGTACGTGCTGGATGACGGCCACCGGCCGGAAGTGGCCAAGCTGGCCGCCGACTACGGCGCGGTCTATCTCAAGGGACCTCGCCGGCACGCCAAGGCCGGGAACCTGAACCATGCGTTGAGCCAGACCACGGGGGAATTGGTCGTCGTGTTCGATACCGACCATATTCCGGTCACGAGCTTTCTCCAGGAGACCGTGCCCTTCTTCGCCGACCCGCAGGTGGCGTTCGTCCAAACGCCCCACCACTTCTATAACCAAGACATCTACCAGCGCGCGCTCTCAGCCGGACCGCGGATTCCGAACGAGCAGGATCTGTTCAACCACGCCATTCAGGGCGGACGCGCACCGTGGAACGGCGCGTTCTTCGTCGGCAGCGGGGCGGTCTTCCGGCGCAGCGCGATCGTCGAGATCGGCGGCTTCAACCTCATGAGCATCACCGAGGACATTCATACCAGCCAACACCTGCACGCGAAGGGATGGCGGTCGGTGTTCCTGGACAAAGATCTCGCCGTCGGGCTGACGGCGGAAACGCTCTCCTCCTACATCGTGCAACGCCGGCGCTGGATGCTCGGCTGCCTGCACATCTTTTTCAGGGACAACCCGCTCTTCTGCCGAGGATTGACGTGGCGGCAGCGCCTGGGCTATTTCGCGTCGCTCTATTACTTTTTCTTTCCCGCCGCGCGGGTCGTCTTCTGGATCACCCCGCTCTATTACTTGTTCTTCCATCTCCATCCGATTTTCTCGGATGTGTCGATTTTGGTCGCCTACCTGCTTCCGTTTCTCGTCATCCTGCCGTTGCTCTCCTATACACTCCTGCCCGGCTGGCCCCGGCTGCTCTGGGCGTCCCTTTATGAAATGCCGGTCAGCTTTCCCCTGTTCCGATCCATGTTCGATCTGCTGCTGCCGAAACGGCTCGGCTTCAAGGTGACGCCGAAGGGGCTCACGTCGGACCGGAGGAAGTTCGCCTGGGGTTCCGCCAAAGGCCTCGTCTTCGCCACCGGCATCACACTCATCGGCATCGGCAAGGGCCTGGCGGAGTTCTTCTATTTCGGCATCGAAAAGGACGCCTACTTCTTCAACCTGAGTTGGGCCTCGCTGAATCTGTTCCTATTGCTGGCCGGACTCCTTATCGCCTGGGAGAAGCCGCAACGACGCGCCGAAGAGCGGGTTCGAAAATCCGTGTCGTTCACCCTGCAGGGCCATGCCTTCACCCTGCATGGGCGGACCGCGGACCTCAGCTTGACCGGCCTCTCCTTCATCACGCCGTCGACAGACCCGATCCCGCCTTATGTCGAACTCACGCTGCACGACCGGCGCCCCGTCACATGCCGATGCCGGGTGGTCTATCACGAACGGGTCGGCTCCGGGTATCGGTGTGGCCTTGCCATTCTGGACGCGAACCAGGAAATCCGCCGGGCACTGATCTTGAATCTGTTTGCCGATCCGCATACCTGGCAGTACGCGCACGACGATCGCGTACGGAGCAATCTGGTTATGGCCTGGCATTTCTTTCGCGGGATCGCGCTTGGATTTCTGCCGCCAAGGCGGACTCGGCGTCAAACCGTTCGCCGCAAGACTTGGCAGCTGACGCACGTGCGGATCGGATCGCACCGGAGGGTGGTGCTGGTCCGTGACCGGTCTGTGCGCGGCGCCGGCGTGTTCTGCCTGAACAGTCGGGTTCTGCAGGAGGGACTGTGGCACTTCCTCAACCCGGCACCCAGCGATGCGCCGTTTCGTCCCGTGTATCAGCGCCGCGTCCTTCCGTTTCTCCGCCGTGTCGGCTTGGAGGTTGACACGCGTCCCCTGCCGGAGCCTGATCCGGACTCGGCGCTCTCGCTCGCCGTCGAACATTCGCATTCATGAGGATCTGACGATGATGTGGTTGAGAACGGTGCGTTCTGCCATCGGCCTGCTGTGCGCGGTCTTCTGGTGTGCGACCGTCTGGGCCGCCGACTTCGCCGAATCTTGGTACATGTCCCGCGGGCGGGCGAACATGGAGATCGGCAACTACAAGGCGGCGATCGAGGCGTTCGAAAAAGTCGTGGAGAAGAATCCGGACAACCGGGAGGCGATGCGCACCCTGGGCCTCGCATATGAGAAGCAGGGCCTGAAGGACAAAGCGATCGAGCAATTCGACCGGTATCTCGACAAGTGGGAGGACGACCCGGAGATCGCATTCAAGCAAGCGCAGGCGCTCGAATGGTCGCGCTACGCCTACCGCGAGAAAGACATGATGAAGTATTACCGGATGGGGCTGAAGCGGAAGGACGATCCGCGCATGCGCCTCAAGTACGCGGCCCATCTGGCGAAGCGCAAGGAGACCAGCCAGGAGGCCATCGTCCAGTATGAAAAGGTGCTGGCGAAGGAGCCCCGCAACGTCGAGGCTCACCGCGGGTTGGCGAAGGCCTACGCCTGGCTAGGCGACAACGACAAGGCGCTGTACTACACCAATCTCGCCCGCGACTATTCCCGCCGGGAACCCGGCGATATGACCGTGCTGCGTCGTGAAATGATGAAAGGCCGGGAGCCGACGGTGGAAGCCACGGCGGGCGTCCTCATCCAGCCCGAACGGCCCTTCGAATTGTACGGACTTCGGCTCGGCTCGCGCGGGAAGATGGACTTGACGCCGTTCACCACGAGCACGCTGGAGGTGGGGGCCGAGCACTTCTGGGATTCATCGGAGAACCGGTCGGGCGGATATCTGTCGCTCGGAAACCAGCTCCGGTTCAACCCAACGAACCGCCTGGACGCCCTTCTGGAGTATCACGGAGTGACCAGAGGCGACGGGCTGGCCTACAAATTCGAGTTCACGCATGAGGCCACGGCGTTCACGGTCCGGCCCGGGGTGAAACGCGAATTCCGATACGATTCGTTCGCCGCCCTGGTGGGATCACGCAAGACGGGTTCCCTCCTCGGCCTGGCCCGTTCGACGCTCTTTTACTCCGACCTGACGTTCGAGACCGGCCAAGCACGGGTGGATGTGACGCCGTTCGTGGGGTGGGTCTCCGCCGAACATGTAGACAACAACGCGCAGGTGGGACTGGACACGAAAATCACCGTGCCGTTCTGGCAAGAGGATCGGTGGGATGTCTACGCGGAATACCTCTTCTATCTCACCCACTACGCCGAGGACCAGTCCGGCTTCAGGCCCAGTGCCGTCGAACCGCTGCCGGGCGGCTATTTCAGCCCCAGCGTCTTCGTGAACCAGATCCCGCGTCTCGCGGCCACCTACGTCACCGAAACTAAGGGTGAACTCTACCTGGCGGCCGGCCCGGCGGTGCAGTACATCGACGAGGCGACAAAGTCCCCGGTCTTTCGGGTCGGCGGCGACGCGCACGCCTCGTACACCATGAAACTCCCGCAGCGGTTCCTCTTCAAAGTGCTGGCGGACTTCACCCAGATCGCCACCGTGTATGTTCGCTTCCAGACCAACGCACTGCTGGTATATACGTTCTGACTCTGCTGAAAAACAGCCGGAAGCGCGCGGCGAAGAGCTCGAATTTGCTGTTGGCTATTTTCACAGCAGTCTTCATGGGCCCTTGGCTCACCCGCGCATGATGAAAATACCCCATCCGAGGCCCCCTCACTTTTATCGCTCTCCCCCATCCTGGGGGAGAGGGGGAGGGTGAGGGGGTATTTTCTGCACAGTGAACATTTCAGGCCAGGATTACTTGTTCTCGAAGTGCTGTTCCAACGTCCGCCGGACCCGCTCTCGCGCTCTGTGCAACCGGACATAGAGGTTGGTGTCGGTGATCTTGAGAAGGCCGCAGATCTCCTTCGACTCGACGCCTTCGACGTCCCGAAGCACGAACACTTCCCGGAGGGTCAGCGGCAGGTCCGCGATCGCCTGCTGCAAACAGTCCGTCGCCTGCTTCGATGCCAGGAGCCTTTCCGGGGTTTGCCCGTCCCAGGGTTGCGGAGGGAAGGCCCACCGCCCAACCAACTCGCCGACTCGGTGGAACCTGGACGGGTCCACCGCTTCGTCGCTTTCGTCCTCATGTGACTCGAACGAAGAGAACGCGGCCTGCCGCTTCTCGCGGACGCCGCGATCTTTGGCTTTGTGGATCAGAATGCCGAAGATCCAGGTTTTGAGCGACGATCGGCCTTCGAATCGGTCGAGGCTCTCGATCACCGCCATCCAAGTATCTTGGACCACTTCTTCCGCCACTTCCCGATCGGCGACATGCCCCATCGCCATGCGGATCAGCGCGCCGTGGTGGGTATTGACCAGTTGATCGAACGCCGCTGCATCGCCCCGACGGAGCCGAGCAACCAGTTCCCGCTCGTCCTTCGGCGCGCGGGATGTTTTGGTTTCATTCCGAACCCCGGACACTGCCGACGCTTCGTTCACGGTCCCTGTATAGGTAGTGACGACTGAATTCATGACCGGCCTCCGCTCTGCAGCAGCTCCGTCAGATACCCGGAGACATTCATGAGAGTGACTCGCTTTCGGGAAAGGCGCCTCAACACCGCCACCCCGCTTTCGTCCAAGAAATCCACGCCCGCGCAATCCAACTCAACGGCGCGTCGCCTCCGAAGGGCCCCTCGGCATTCCTGGTCGAGCAGCGCGGCCCATTGAGCGGTGATCTTGCCTTCCAGTTTCAGGAGCACTCGGCTTCCGTTCGTCTCGGTCTTCGTAATTTTCAGCATCTCGTCTGTTTCCCCTCGTTGCCCCGGTTGTTCAGCAACGCCTGTGCCGAACTCACGAGAAGGCGAAGGCGAGCGCGCTAACCTGTTGAGACATCGCTCAGAAGAGACGCTTCGCTTGTTAGGGAACAGGACAAAAGGCGAGAAGAATTCCCCAAACCGATTCCCAATATATTGGGACGCTCACGAAATGTTGGGAGAAAGAGAAGAGCTGATCGCGTATCGCGTATGGCGGGAAGAGATCAACGACCCATTGCTCTGCGGAATGCCATGGGTATCCCGCCTCACGGTCTTCGAATGCCCAGCTTCTTCATGCGGGCTTCCAACGTGGTGGGGTTCAGTCCGAGAATCCTGGCCGCGCCCTTGTCCCCGCTGACGCGCCAATTGGTTTGCCCGAGGACCGCGAGGATGTGCGCACGCTCAACTTCTTCAAGGGTGGCTGCGGGTCCGGCGCCGATCACGGCCGCGCGTTTCGGGATCCAGTCGCCGAGATCGAGTTCCGCCCCATGGCTCAGGATCACCGCGCGCTCGATCACATGCTCCAGCTCGCGGATGTTGCCGGGCCAGGGATAGCTTTTGAGGGCCTCCATCGCCGCAGCCGACACCGACTCAACCTTCTTCCCCAGCGCGGCGGAGAATTTCTTGACGAAGTAGGCCGCCAACAACGGAATGTCCTGCTGCCGGTCGCGCAAAGGCGGGAGCGCGATGGGAAACACTTTGAGCCGATAGTAGAGATCCGATCGGAACCGGCCCTCGCGCACTTCTTTTTCCAAATCGCGGTTCGTAGCGGCGATCACGCGTACGTGTACTTTCAACGTCTTGCCGCTCCCTAGCCGCTCGAACTCGCCTTCCTGCAACACCCGCAGCAATTTCGTCTGTAACTCCAGCGGGATTTCGCCGACCTCGTCCAGAAAGATCGTCCCTGTGTCCGCCAACTCGAAGCGACCGATCTTGCGCGCCAGCGCTCCGGTGAACGCGCCTTTCTCGTGCCCGAACAGTTCGCTCTCGATCAACCCGGCCGGGATGGCCGCGCAATTCACCTTCACCAGCACGCCGTCTTTCCGGTTGCTCAGATGGTGGATCGCGCGGGCGATCAATTCCTTCCCGGTCCCCGTCTCGCCGGCGACGAGGACCGTCGCATCGGTCGCGGCAACTTTCTCGACCGCTTGCAACACTTTCTTGATTGCGGTCGATGTCCCGACGATTTCTTCGAAGTTGTGCGCCGTCTTGATTTCTTCCTGCAGGTAGACGTTGGCGGCTTCCAACCGCGCCTTCTCCTGCTCCATCAACACCTTGTCAGTGATGTCGAGGAACATCGTGCGCGTGTAGGTCCCGCTCGGATCCGGCCGCGACCACCACTGAATCCAGAGCGGCTTGGCGTTGTCCTTGCGGCGCAGCTCGAGCATGACGCCGCTGGTGTCGGTCCCGCGGCCGATGGATTCGAGCGCCTCTTTCAGGCGGCGCTGCGCCTCGGGCGTATCGGGGATGAAGGTCCTACCGTATGTGCCTTCGACTTCGTCCGGCGTAATGCCCAAGGTTTTCATCGCCGTGCGGTTGGCCCTGATAAACCGGGTATCCAACCCCTCGTGCACATAGGCGATCGGGGCTTCGTCGAAGAGATCGCGCAGCCGCTCTTCGTTTTCTTTCAAGAGCGCTTCCATGTGCGTGCGTTCCAACTCGGCGCCGGCCCGCGCTCCGAAGGTCTTGAAGACGGAGAGATCGAGATGCTCAAGCTCCATCGGCTTGGTATCCATCACGGCCAGGTGCCCCAACACCTGCCCTCCCGCGCTCGTCACCGGAATCGCCAGATAACTTTGGACGCCGAGATCCTCCAGGTCCTTCTTGTGGAGCGGGAATCGCTCCGCCACCTTGTCCGCGCAGTGGTACAGCTCGCCGGCCAACACTGTTTCGCAGGGCGTCCCTGCGATGGCATACTCGAAGTTGGCCTTGAAGTGGTCGCCGGCCCAGAAGGCCAACGTGCGCACCTTGGTCCGATCGACGCAGAATTCCGATACGAAGGCGTAGGTCACATCGAGGGCCGTCGCCAGATTCTTGACGAGCGAGTGGAAGAACTGCCCGCCCACCACGGCCGCGGTTCCTTCCGAGATAGCGCGCAGCGTCGTCTCCCGCTTCTGAAGGGACAGTTCCATGACCTGGCGATAGATTTCGACTCCGGCCCGCTCTCCGAACAGCTTGAACACTTCGATTTCCTCGGAGGTCAGCGCCATCGGCTTCACATCCATCGCAACCAGGTGACCGAGGACTTTCCCCTTCGGATCTTTCAGCGGCACAGCCAGATAGCTGCTGACCCCCAGCGTCACCAGGTCCTGATCGCGCGGAAACAGTTTTTGGACGTCTTGCGCATAAAGGCACGTTTCGCCGGCGATCACGTCCGTGCAGGGCGTCCCCTCCAGGCCGTACTCGGTCGGCTCCATGTAGCCGTCGCCCTTCCAGAACGCGAGCGTCCTGATGCGGTCATTGGGGAGGAGAACGCCTACGAAGGCATAGCGAATGCCCAGCGCGGCGGCGACCTGCCGGACCAGCTCGCGCAGGAAGTCGCCGCCGGTCGAGGAGATCGTGCCCTCGACGAGCGAACGCAGGAACGCATCCGCCTTATGGCGCGCCATGAATTGCGCATCGTGCCGGAGGACACCGGCCGCCGGATCTCTTTGCGCACGGCGCAGTTCCAGTTCGGTCATGACCTCGTGCCCTAACACCAGCAGCGCATCCGCCTGCTCCTTGGTGAGTCGGCGAGGAACCCGGTCCATCACACAGAGCGTGCCGAGGGCGTGCCCGTCGGCAGTCCTCAAGGGCGCGCCGGCGTAGAACCGAATGCACGGCCTCTGCGTCACGAGCGGGTGCGTGACGAAGCGCTCGTCCTGCGCGGCGTCGGGAACCACGAAAAGATCCGATTGGCGGATCGCCTGATCGCAAAAGGCCGGGCCGGTGGACATATCGGCGTCGGTGAGGCCGACTCTCGCTTTGAAGAACCGTCCGACCCCGTCGAAGAATGTGATAGCGGCGTAGGGAGTGCCGCAGATGTGCGAGGCGAGTTTGGCCAGCCGATCGAACGCCGGCTCAGGCGGAGTATCAAGGATGTCGTAGGAGCGCAGCGCGTCCAGACGGGTCGGATCGTCCGGAGCGCCGCCGTGCTGTGCCATGCCCACCCTTTCCGTGACTGCCGGCCTACAGGGTGTTGCCTACTGGGGAACAGCGGAAGCGAGAGGCTGAGTCTAGCACTCTGATCCGGCGAGACGCAATGCGAGGTCTTGGCTGCTCGGACTGCGTGAGCTGTGCGCTCACTTACCGTTCGACCACCTGCACCGCGTGGCCGTCCGGGTCGCGAACGAGGAATCCCTTCTTGAACCCCAAGCTCCCCTCGGGGATCGTCACGACGCCGGAGGACACCGCCCGACCTATCCCCTGCAGCAGCGCGGCCGCGGCTTCCACGTCGGACACCACCAGCGTCGTCTGCCAATGCCACAGATCGCTCGGACGCGAATCCATCGGGAGCGGGCGGCCCGCGGTCGGCAGTTCGTATTCCAAGAACTCGATGCCAGGCTGGCCCCTTTGGGGAGCCAGGCCGGTCACGCGCGCGCGGGCGCCCGGGAGGCTGTCGAGGTGCTCCTGCTCGGTCCCCACGTTCAACGAGCCGCCGGCGACGGTCATGCCCAGCAGATCCCGATAAAACTTGAGGCTGTTTTCCGTGCTCCGCACGGTCATGGCCGTGTGATCGATGCCGAGAAATAGATTTGCGCTGGGCTTTTTCCAGATCGGGTTGCCCTTGCCTTCCGGAAACCAGAGCAATTCCAGGTTATGCCCGTCCGGATCGCGAAACTTGATGGCTTTGATGCCGGCGGCGGTGGGATTCGAAATCGGAATCGTCTGCGGCCGCGGCGAAATCTGCCGGACATGGTGGCGGCGCAGGCGCATCCAGGCCGCGTCCATGTCCCGCACGACGATGGCGACGTGCTGGAACCAAAGGTCATTGCTATACGACGGCACGGGAATCGGCCGGACGTCCGGCGGCGAGAGGAACTGGATGAGCTCCAGCGACTGCTCGCCGAGCTGCATCCGGACGACGCGCGCCCGCACGCCGAAGATGCCCCAGAGGCGGTCGTATTCCGGGCCATCCATCTCCACGTCGCTGACTTTCTTGAAGTCCAACACCTCCGCATAAAACGCGACGGACCGATCTATGTCCGACACGGTGAACCCGACAGCGGCGACAGACTGAACGGCGACGGGTCTTCCATTTGCTTGCTGGGCAAAGGCAGGCGGAAAGAGCCATACCAGACCGACGACAAGAACTGCGATCAAGTTGAACGAATCCCGTTTCATCGCCCTTCGCCGCGCTTGTCCCCTCTTCGACCCTCTCCCCTTTGACGCTTCACGCGAGTCGGCCGAGCAGATGCTCGCCGACTCGCAGCGCGTTCGCGATGATGGTCAGCGACGGATTCACCGCCGTGCTGGAGACAAAAAAGCTCGCATCGACGACATAGAGGTTATCGAGGTCATGGGTTTTGCAATTCACATCCAGCGCAGAGGTCTTGGGGTCGCGGCCGAATCGGACGGTCCCGCACTGGTGCGCCGTGCCGGCGATCGGGATCTTCTTGCCGAGATAAACATGCGACGGCAGGAAATGCTGCTCCTCACAGCCGATGTGGTTCAGCATGCCTTTCAGCTTGGCCGCGAGCCGCATGTGCCCCTCGAGATTGTTCTCCGTGTAGTGCAAGGAGATGTTCCCGTCTTTGTCCACAAGTACGCGGTTATCCGGGTCGGGCAGATCTTCCGAGGTCATCCAGAAATCCAGCGAGTGTTGGGCGATGAAATCCAGCGCGAACTTCGGCGCAAAGGCCGGCGCCCCCGCCCGCAGCGATTCCAGGTCCTGCTTGCCGACCATCGAAATGTGGCCCATGGGATACTCCCAGTCGTTGGACCGGTGATAGAAGTCGTTCAGGCCGATGGTCTTCTGAAACATGGTCGGGTTGGGCTTTTTCGAGATCGCGAGCATGACCGAGTTGTTGTGGCACATGTAGTGCCGACCGACCACGCCTGATGAATTGGCCAGGCCGTTGGGATGTGTGTCGTTCGCCGAGCGCAGCAAGAGCGCCGCCGAATTGATCGCGCCGCAGGACACGACGACGATGCCGCCTCGATAGGTTTCTGTTTCTCCATTCCGTTCCACAACGACGCCTGTCACCTCTCGGCCCGAGCCTTTTGCCTCTAGCCTTGTAACGAGCGCATTCGTGAGTAGCGTCACATTCGGATACGTCAGCGCCGGATCGACGCAGATCACCTGCGCGTCCGCCTTGGCGTTCACCGGACAGGGAAAGCCGTCGCAGGTGTTGCAGCGGATACAGGGCGCCCGTTCTGGCCGTGCCTCATCGCGCATCACCCCGACCGGCAAATGGAATGGCCGATAGCCCAGCTTCTGCCAATCCTCATGCAGCGCTTGAATACGCGGCTCATGTGGCAGAGCCGGATACTTATACGGCGCGCCGGCCGGCGGCTCGGTCGGATCTTCGCCCCGGTTCCCGTGCACGTGGTAGAGGTGCTCCGCCTGGGTGTAATAGGGCTCCATGTCTTCGTAGCGAATCGGCCAGGCCGGCGAGATGCCGCCGTGATGCTTGATCTCTTCAAAATCCTGCTTGCGGAAGCGAAGCAGTGCCGCGCCGTACACTTTTGTATTGCCGCCGACATAGTAGTGGATGCCCGGATGGAACGCGTTGCCGTTTTTGTCCTTCCAACTGACTTTCGCCTTGTACTTGTTCTCGACAAACACGGCGCGGGAGCTCCAGTTGTCTTTCTCGCGGGGCAGATACCCGCCCCGCTCAAGCAGGAGAATCTTCTTCCCGGAGGGCGCAAGCTTGTAAGCGAGCGTCCCTCCCCCGGCCCCGGTGCCGATGATGATCACGTCGTAGTGAATGGACATGGGAGACCGCCGTGGTGCTGGGAGGTAGTCGGAGAAGGGCGAGAAGTCTTACAGGACAGGCGGCATCATACCCGCAGCTTCCGGCGCTCCTGGCCGGCCGCACACAAGCTTTGCGCAAGCGCAGAACAAAGGTGTCTGTCTTTTCTAACCGCTGAGAGATCAACGACCACACAAGGTTGGAATTCAGCCCCGTGTCGCCGCCCGCCGGTTGTTCCGTTCTGCGTCCTGGACTAAAATCGCGCCTGGTCGATGAGCGCCGTTCCGGCTGCTTCACCCGTTTCACCAATTATGTTGTCCATCACCCCTCGCCTCGCCATTCCCGACGACGAGATCGAACTGACCGCCGTTCGGGCGCAAGGCCCGGGCGGGCAGCACGTGAATAAAGTCGCCTCGGCGGTCCGTTTGCGGTTCGACATTCACGCCTCTTCCCTGCCGGACCTGTATAAAGCCCGGCTGCTGCAGCGGCGCGATCGGCGGATCTCACGGGAGGGGATCGTCGTCATCAAGGTCCAGGAGTCTCGGAGCCAAGACCAAAACAGGGCGACCGCATTGGATCGTCTACGGGAGTTGATCCTGGCGGCGACGATCGAGCCGAAGCGACGGAAACCGACCAACCCCACGCACGCATCACGACGCCGGCGCCTGGAGGACAAGGCCAAACGGGCCCGGCTGAAAGCCCTGAGAGGAAACCTGATGAATGGAAAGGATTCCACATGACTTTGACCGCCTATAACCAGGTGCCGATTCCCTCCTTCATGTACGGCACGGCGTGGAAAAAGGAGGCGACCACGTCCTTGGTCCAACAAGCCGTGCGGGCCGGGTTCCGCGCGATCGACACGGCCAACCAGCCGCAACATTACGACGAACCCCGGGTGGGCGAAGCGCTGCGGCTGCTTGCGGCCGAAGGGATCTCGCGGGAGAGCCTGTTTCTTCAGACGAAGTTTACGCCCTTGAACGGCCACGACCACCGGATCCCGTACGATCCCACGGCCGATTTGACTACCCAGGTCAAGCAGTCGTTCGAAGGCTCGTTGGCCCACCTCCACACCGACTATCTCGATTCCTATGTCCTCCACGGGCCGTATTCGCGGCGCGGCTTGAGCCAAGCGGATTGGGAAGTGTGGGCAGCCATCGAAGGATTCTATCGGGCAGGGAAAACCAAAATGATCGGCATCAGCAATGTGGCGGCGGAGCAACTTTCGCTGCTCTGTGAGCGCGCGGCTGTCAAACCCATGGTGGTGCAAAACCGCTGTTACGCCGCGCTCGGATGGGATAAAGAGGTGCGGGAGATTTGCCGGGCCCACGGCATCATCTATCAAGGCTTTTCGCTCTTGACCGCCAACCGGGGAGTGTTCGCGGATCCGGACATGCAGGCCATCGCCTCACGGCACGGGACCGGCGTTGCTCAGGTCATCTTTCGGTTCGCCATGCAGATCGGCATGCTCCCGCTCACTGGCACCACGGATCCGCAACATATGAAGGAGGATCTCCAAGCCGAACGGTTCACCCTCTCTCCGGAAGAACTCGAGCGGATTGAAACGATCGCGCTGTAGGCAGAACATCCGCGACGAATGAGACTCCCGGTTCCCACGTCCACATCGCCGTACGGAGCGGGATTCACTTTCCGGCATTCGCCGGCGAATCCGTCCGGACACGGGAGCCGACCGCTGACGGTTGACCGCCGGCCATGAGTTCCGGGTACTGACATCGGAAGATGCAGCGCTTCCGGTTCTGATGATGCAGTTTGGCGCAATAGACCCGCCGCCTGTCCCGGAGCCTGGTGTAGCATTCCGCGGCGAGCAACATGCCGAGCGGCGGCGCGGTGAAATAGACCCAGAGCGCGGTCCAAAGGCGCGCCGGCAAAGCGGACGCGAAGGTGCGCGCGGGATTCATGCTCATGCCGGACAGCGGCGCTTCGATGCTGATGTAGGTCGCGACGAGGACACCGGCGAACAGGCCGGTCATGGGCGCGAGCGACTTGGTATTCGACACAAACAACACCGTCAGCATGAGCCCGAACGAAATAGCCAACTCCGCGACAAAGGCCGCGCCCGTCCCGGACGGGCCGGGCGTCGTGACGATGTAGTTCACTGAGGGATCGGCCAGGAACACCCCGATCACCGTCGCTGCCGCCAGAACGCCGGCGAGTCCGCCGATGAACTGCGCCGCGACGTAGAAGACGGTGTCAGCCGGCTCGATCTTGCCGAGCCGCAAGAACGTCAGCGTCACCGCCGGATTGAGATGAGCGCCCGACTGCTTGCCCCACGGCGAATACATGATGCCCGCCGCCGTCAGCCCCATTGCAATCCCGATCAGGATCCGCCGGAACAACGGATCGGGAATGGCGCCGTGCGCCGGAAACGCCGGATGCTCCAGCACCGTGGTCGCCACTGCCGCCGCGATCATGAACAGTCCTAATCCCGCCGCCTCCATGAGATATTCCGGCCAGTGACGTCGCAGCGCGTCAGACAAGGAACCCATCGGGCACCACCGACGCCGTTTCCCAAGACCGAACCGCGTACCGAACGCGGCGCGGCTTCATGTCTCCACATCGAGGCCTGGTCCGGACTTCCTCGATCACCTCGTCGCAACTCCGGCACCACCAGGCCGTGATCGCCAGAGAGCCGCTGTCATCCAACACGGTCCGGTTCTTCCCGCCCGCCATCATCCCATGACAGCTTCGACATCGCATAGGTCCCTCCGTCGGATTGATTGTCTGATTCTCAGAACATCTGAAACACGGCCGGCGCTTTATCGGCGGCACGACGTTGGACCAGCGATGCGCCCCATATCCGCCATTCAAGACAGGCCACCCGCTGTCTGAGCCGCCAGATCAGCCACGCCAAGGCCATGTCATGCCGTGTTCGCCGCCACCATCGCTTCCTCATCTGTACGCCTCCGTTCCGGATATCGGTTCAACCGCTCTGCCTATGTGTCGCGGCGGCGTGGCGCGCCTTACAAAGACCTGCACAGGCTTCCTTTCCGCCGCGCGACCGATCTCGGCGAGCCCGCGACGGGCTTCGTCGCGATAATAGGCATAGTCTGAATCGTGGAAGCGTTGGAGAACGGATTCGAAGGATTCTTGCGCGAGAGGCGTCAAGCCCGCCTTTAACGCCGCGCGGGCTGCCCGGAGCGTGCAGTCGGCGGCCATCGCGCTCGGATCAGCGGCCAGCCGGAGCGGCTGTATGGCCACAAATCTCGCGAAGGGCGAAGGAACGCCGGAAGACCGGTGTGGCCGAGGCGGCAACGCGCGGGAGAGCCGAGCTGCGGACACGAACACCGATTCGAGGTCCGAGCCGGTCCGGCATCGCTCATAGAGGTCCCAGAATTTTGCGAAGGCCGTTTGGTCTATCTCGCCACTGCGATCATAGGTGTGGAGCGTCTCACAGCCGGCGGTCAGCATCGCCAGACCGGTCAGGATCAACACGGCCTTCATGCTCCCTCCGTGAGCGCCGCATCTGAGCGCTTGCTCTTCACGGAGGGACAGTCTTGCGTCGGCGAGATTTCTGACGAGGAAAAGCGGTCCGGATGGCGGCGAATTGCGTCACGGATTAAAACAAGCTGATGCTTGTACCGTTCGCACCATGTGCAAAACACAACGTGCAGGCGCATCTTGACCCTGGTTCGAAACGGCAGCGTCCGATCCATGGACTCCGAAAGCAGCCGGGTCATCTCTTTGCACGACGGCGTCAGGCGGATCAGCCAATCGGCGATCGGACCGATGACCGGGTCGAGTACCTTCATGCCCGGTTCAGCTCCGACTTGCATCGGGTCTCCATTGCCTCCGACGTCGAAAGGAACTGCGCGATCTCGCGAGAGGTCTGGTCCAAACGGGTGGCGATGGTGGGTAAGCGTGTCAAAGGCTACCGGCCGCCTTTCTTGCGGGACCGCTTGGCGGACGCGGTTCGTCTGGTCGGTCGGGATCGTGCGCCGCCCGGAACAGACGGTTTGCGAAGAATGCCGGCTGCAGCCAGATCCTCGGTGAGCACCCGCAACGGCTCCGCCACCGACCAAGCCTGCGCCGGACAGCCGCGCGGCCGGTGCGGCGCCTCCGCGTCGAAGATTTCCGAGATCTGCCCCAGACAGGCTTCGCCGAGGTGCCGCTCGATTCCCCGTAGAAACATCCGCGCGTTCTTTTTTGCGGCGGCCGTTTTGCCGTTGACCTTGATCCAGGCTGTGAGGAACGGACCCAGCAAGAACGGCCAGACCGTTCCTTGATGGTACGCCCCGTCCCGCTCCGTCACACCCCCTTCATAGCGGGCGCGATAGCGGGGATCCGTGGGCGCCAAGGTGCGGAGGCCGACCGGCGTCAATAAGTGCTCTTGCACCACCTGCACGACTCGTTTCGCCTGCTTGCGGCCGAGCAGCCCGTCGTTCAGCGAGACAGCGTATAGTTGATTGGGCCGGAGCGACGGATCGTCGCCGTCCGGCCCGTCGATCACATCGTACAGGTACCCGCCGGCTTCATACCAGAAACGGGTGCGAAAGGACGCGCGGGCGCGTTCGCGATCTTCGCGACAGCGGGCTGCATAAGCCAGGTCCCCGAATTGCGTCGCGAACGCTTCGCCGACCGTCAGAGCCCGCACCCACAGCGCCTGAATCTCGACCGGCTTTCCGTGCCGTGGGGTGACGACCCAGTCACCGACCTTCGCGTCCATCCAGGTCAACTGCGTACCGGGCAGGCCCCCAAGAATCAAACCGTCACCATCCATGCGGATGCCGTACCGGGTGCCTTCGCGGTAACCATCGAGAATCTTCCGGACAGCGGGCCAGGCCGTTTGGCGCACATAACGCTCGTCTTTCGTGACCTCCCAATACCGGCCGACGGCGTCGACGAACCACAGCGACGCATCGATCGTGTTGTACTCGGGCCGCTCGTCCGCATCGGGAAACCGGTTGGGAATCATGCCCTGCGACACGTGCGCCGCAAACGCATCGATCACCTGCCGGGCAACGTCGAAGCGGCCGGTCGCCAGGCAGAGTCCCGGCAGCGCGATGAACGTGTCTCGTCCCCAGTCCGTAAACCACGGATAGCCGGCGACCACGGTCTGCCCTTTGCCGCGCTCGGAGAGATAGGCGTCCGTCGCCGACCAGAGCGCGCGGATCAGCGGATCACCCTTGGGCGCCTGGGCCACCGCGCGTTCCCGCCGGCGCCGCTCCTCTTCCGCCAAGGCCTCCACATCTACGGTTTCGATCAATTCGGTGGTCAACACGAGCCACGCCGGCTTGTCCGGCACCAGTTGGAACGCCAGCTCCCCCGGTGACCACCAGTCTTCTTCATGATCAAGACCGCGCTCTTGTTCGACCGGATAGTGCACGCGCCGATACCAATCCGGCTGATGACGGTACACTCCGTCGTGCACGGCACGCATGCTCGGCAGATCTCCATAAGGACTCCAGCTCACGTGCCCGTCCGCGATCGCCGCCTGCGAAAAGAGCGCGCCGTTTTCATGGTGCATCGTGTGATAATCGCGGCCGGTGAGCATGGGCCGGACTCTGAGCGAGAGCGGCGGACCGGACCCGTTCTTCAGTCGCCATCTTTTCAGTCTCCATCGAATCACGACGATATCACGACCGTGCGGGCAAAAGATCTCCCGCTGCACCGGAACACCCTGTATGTCGAACGTCCACGTCGGCCACGGTTCGGTTGAAAAGCCCGCACATCGCTGATAGCCGTCCGGATGAACGGCGCCGGGATAGAGATTGGTCGACAACGGCACGACCTGCCCGTCGGCTTCCACCCACTCCTCGAGATGATTCACCAACGCGACGCGGTCGACCGGCGGCCGGCGCGCGACCAGCAACAAGGCGTGATACCGCCTCGTGTTGGCGCCGGCGACGGTCCCGGACGCGAATCCGCCACGCCCGTTCGTTTCCAGCCATTCGAGGCTCAATGCCCGGTCGAGGTCCTGGCAAGTTTCCTTATTCACACGCATCGTTGGCTGCCTGTCACTGCTTCCGCGTCACTCGCCCCCCGTATCTCGTCGTGCACAAGATACGCTTCACGAGGTTATTCCCCGCTTTGCTGGATGAGTTTCGCCACCAGCGCCGTCCAGCCGGTCTGGTGGCCGGCGCCGATCCCCGCTCCGTTGTCTCCGTGAAAGTATTCATAGAAGAGGATCAGATCCCGCCAATGGGGGTCCTCTTGAAACTTCCTCGCGCCTCCGAACACCGGCCGCCGGCCGTCCGCTCCGCGAAGAAAAATGTGCGTAAGCCGGCGCGACAGTTCGGCCGCCACGTGATTCAACGGCGCCATGCGTCCGGATCCGGTCGGATATTCCACTTTGAAACCGTCGCCAAAATAATAGTGGAATTTCTGGAGCGACTCGATGATGAGATAATTCACCGGGAACCAGATCGGGCCGCGCCAGTTGGAGTTTCCGCCGAACAAGCCGGTCGTGGATTCCGCCGGTTCATAATCCACCCGGTACTCTGTGCCCATGACCGAAAGCGTATAGGGATGGTCGCGGTGATACCGAGACAACGCGCGGATCCCGTAGGGAGACAGAAATTCCCGCTCATCCAGCATGTAGCGCAGGACCTTCTGGAGCCGCCGGCGATTCACCAACGACAAGAATCGCCGCACGCTGCCGTCCAGGCTCTGCGTTTCCACATGCACGGCGAAATCCGGCCGGTTCTCGATGAACCATTGCATGCGGTGCTTGAACCGGGGCAGGCGGTCCACCAACTCGGAGTCCAGCGTCTCGACCGCAAAGAGCGGAATCAGACCGACCAGCGACCGGACCTTCAGCGGAAGGTTGCGCCCGTCGGGCAGATGGAGGACATCGTAGAAGAAGCCGTCGTCCCGGTTCCATAGTTCGATGCCTTCGTCGCCGATATTGTTGATCGCGCGGCAGATATAGACGAAGTGCTCGAAGAACTTGCTGGCCACATCCTCGTACGCGCGGTTCTCCTTGGCCAGCTCGAGCGCAATCGCCAGCATGTTCAGGCAGTACATGCCCATCCAGCTTGTCGCGTCGGACTGTTCGATATGCCCGCCGGTCGGAAGCGGTGAACTGCGGTCGAACACGCCGATATTGTCCAGCCCGAGAAATCCGCCCTGGAAAATATTCTTCCCTTCCGCGTCCTTGCGGTTGACCCACCACGTGAAATTCAACAGCAGTTTGTGGAACACCCGTTCGAGGAAGACACGGTCGCCCACTCCTTTGCGCTTCTTCTCGATCTTATAGACGCGCCACGCGGCCCAGGCATGAACCGGCGGATTCACGTCGCCGAGCGCCCACTCGTAGGCGGGGATCTGCCCGTTCGGATGCATGTACCACTCGCGCAGCATGAGGATCAGTTGCTCTTTGGCGAACGTCGAATCGACGAGCGCCAAGGGGATGCAGTGAAACGCCAGGTCCCAGGCGGCATACCAGGGATACTCCCACTTGTCCGGCATGGAAATGACGTCGGCGTTGTACAGGTGCGTCCATTCGCAGTTGCGTCCCTTCAACCGCTCCCTCGGCGGCTCCGGCCCGGCCGGATCACCCTTCAGCCATCGGGCGACTTCGTAGTGATAGAACTGTTTGCTCCAGAGGAGCCCAGCGAACGCCTGCCGCTGAACGAGCCGGGCGTCTTCCGAGAGGCCGTTCGGGGCGAGGCTGTCATAGAATTCATCAGCCTCCCGCTTGCGGTCTGCAAAGATGGATTCAAAGGCTTCCCAGGTCAGCGAATCATTCGCCGTTGAATCGGTAAAGCGAAGGCGCAAGGCGACGGTCCCTCCCGGTTCCACGTTTACGACATAGTGCGCCGATGCCTTCGAGCCGATCCGGTCGGGATTGACCGCGTCCTTTTCGCCATACACGATGTAGTCGTTGATGCCGTCCTTCACGTACCGCGCGCCGTCCGGGTCGCCGTACAGCCGGCGCGTGTTCGTCTCGTTTTCCGTAAAGAGCAGATCCGGTCGACCTTCGCAAAGCAGACGCCGGTATCCGTAATAGTCGTGCGTGAACTCGATCACACTCATGTCGCGGACGGGCTCGCCCTGGCGCAGCCGGGGCCGCCGGACATCGAGCCCCCATGACCAGGTGTTGCGGAACCAGATGGTGGGCAAGACGGTCAATTCCGCGGCCTCCGGCCCGCGGTTCACTACCTGGATGCGGATCAGCAGATCCTCGGGTGTCGCCTTGGCGTATTCCACGAAGACATCGAAATAGCGATCGTCGTCGAAGACACCGGTGTCCAATAGCTCAAATTCCAGATCGTGCCGGCCGCGGCGCCGGTTTTCTTCGACCAGGCGGGCGTAGGGAAAGGCCGCCTGCGGATACTTGTACAGGCATCGCATGTAAGAATGGGTCGGCGTCGAATCCAGATAGAAGTAATATTCCTTGACGTCCTCGCCGTGGTTGCCTTCGTTTCCGGTCAGGCCGAACAGCCGTTCCTTCAAGATCGGGTCGCGGCCGTTCCACAAGGCCAAGGCGAAACAAATCATCTGATGCCTGTCGCAGAAACCGGCCAGGCCGTCCTCGTTCCACCGATAGGCTTTCGACCTCGCATGGTCGTGCGGGAAAAATTCCCATGCGGTCCCGTAGGGGCTATAGTCCTCGCGCACCGTCCCCCACGCCCGTTCACTCAGGTAGGGACCCCAACGCTTCCAGTGTCGCTCGCGGCGGGCATCCTCTTCCAGACGTTGCCACTCGGCTATACCCGGCCCGGGGTGGCTGGTCCTCGGCTTAGCCAGTGCCATCGTGGTTCTCTCTTTCCGTTACGTGGTCGTTCGTGTCTCCTTGGCCAGCGGCAGGTCGCAACCCGATGGTTTCCACAACATGCTCCCGTCCGGATCATGTGCGCAAGTCCTTTCTTCCGTCGTCTCTGGACGCGCCCCAAACGAGGCTCGAAAACGACGAACGCCAACGCCTCTCCCTGCGCCGCATCGCTGCCCGCATGAGTCCGCCCGAAAGCGGACAGACCTGCATGCGGTTCAGTCGCCTTGACCGGGGAAGACCTTACAGCTTTACGGGATCAAAAAAAGAGGAAGAGGAACGAACGCCGGCGAAGGAACGCACGGAGGAACCCGGCGAGGAACCTAACTCCAGATCACGCTGTCTTGATGAAGGAGGTAGTCGATGACCTCGATGCTGTCCCGGAGTTGCACCTGGGCCTGCTCGGACATCGGAACGATAGCCCCCACAAGCCTGCCGGATTCGAGCTCGTACAGGGAAGGAATCCCGTCGACACCGGCTTTTTCTAATTCTGGACGATAGCTAGCCACGTTTGCGCCTTTCCCCTGTCCTATGAGGCAGTAGTAAACGAGAGCAATTGTTGGACCTTTCAGCCCACAAAGACCGGCCTCTGCTGTTAGCATACCACAGGGTTTCTTTCTCAGGAGGGCAATCCGACGGAAGCGCTCAATTTTGTGTAGGTTTTCTGGCTGGACAATCACGGAATCGGAGCGACCGGCGCCAGAGCACCGAGGTAGGAAAACCCTCCGACCTTCAGAAGGGGGGTGTCCGATCTGAGCCGAAAGTCATCGCGACCAGGGTCCACAAAGCGCGGATCTACCGCCAGATCCGAATCGGCTCGAAGCTCCGGCGCCGGCTGGAGCGGGGTGCCGGCCCGAAGGTAATCGCCTCCGTTGCTATACAGGGCATTGTACGAAAGTTTCGCCTGACTCGACGGCGCAACCACAAAGCCGACCTTATTGAACCCGACAATATTGCCCGTCGCCTCGCCCTGCGACGCCCCCCAAAAGCCGACGCCTCCGCCGTTCTTGACGATCGTGTTGCTGACCAGCACGACGCGGGCCTTATCCATCACGACCACGCCTTCAAACAGGCTGCGGGTGATGACGTTCCGTTCCAGCCGGACGTCGGACTTGCCGGCGACCGTCACGCCATGGTCGTTATCATGGATGACATTGCCTACGAGGACCGCGTGTGAGTCGGCCAGTTGGACCCCGGTGGTTTCGCTTCCGCCGATGACGCAGTTCTCAATGCGGACATCCCGCACCTGTTGTCCGAACACCATCCCGTTGATGCGGACGTCGCGAAGCACGATCCCCCGGCCGTTGAACATGCCCATCGCATGACCGCCGTGCTCGTTGATCGTCAGGCCACTGATGTCGATGTCCGACGCCCCGTAGGGCCACTTGCCGATGTGAAAGACGCCGACGCGCTCGCGGCCCAGGATCGTCACCTGATCCATGCCGTCCCCGATCAACCTGAGCTTCTCTTTACTATGGATGGTCACGTCCTCGCGGTACGCCCCGGCCTTGATCCTGATGGTATCGCCCTTTCCCGCCGCATCGACCGCCGCCTGAATCGACGTAAACTGGCCGCTGCCGTCTTGGGCCACCACTAAGGTGCGGACAGATTCCGCCTCTTCCGCCCCTGCGGCAACGCCCAGCCGGACGAACAAAAGAAGCGCCGATGCAAGCACACCCGTCCGACTAATGACCCGCATGCTGAGGGTGATACAAGGAAAGGCACGCGGGAGTCAACGGCTAAGGTCTGAAAATCAAATAGGCGATTGACCAATGACCACCGCTTCAGACCGTTGTGAGGCTTGTTCGACGCATGCTAGGCTCCTGTCATGGTCTTGGTGGGACTGACCGGCGGCATCGCCACCGGCAAAAGCACCGTGGCGCGGCTGTTTCAGGAATGCGGCGCGGCGCTGATCGATGCGGATATCCTGGCCCGGCAGGTCGTCGAGCCGGGTAAGCCGGCCTGGCGCGACATCGTTCGGGCATTCGGCAGGCAGGTCCTCAACCCCGATCGCACGCTCAACCGTGGCGCATTGGGGGCGATCGTCTTCCGCTCACCCGCCAAGCTCCGGACGCTCAACGCGATCGTCCACCCGCGTGTCGCCCGAGCGCAGGCGCAACTCGCGCGGGAGATCGCCCGCAAGGACCCTCACGCGGTCATTATTTATGACGTCCCGCTCTTGTTCGAAGCCGCCGCGCAGAGGCGCGTGGATCGCGTCGTCGTCGTGACCGCCGATCGGAAGACCCAAATCGCCCGCCTGCGGCGGCGGAATCGTCTCACCCGCGCCGAGGCTCTGCGCCGGATTCGAAGTCAAATGTCGCTGGCGAAGAAGGCACAGCGGGCCGATTACGTGCTCGATGGAACCTTGCCGATCGCCCGACTCCGCCGAAAAGTCGCGCGGATTTTCGAGCAACTGCGGCGGAGCCCCTGAAGGGGCCCCTTCCCGCTTTCTGACCGGCTGTGTTACAGTGCCTCCATGCCCCGTCACGTCGCGATCATCGGTTCAGGGCCGGCCGGGCTGACCGCCGCCATTTACACGGCACGGGCCGATCTGTCTCCGGTGCTGATCGAAGGCTGGCAGGCCGGCGGGCAGTTGACGACCACGACCGAAGTGGAAAATTATCCGGGGTTCGCGCACGCCATCATGGGTCCCGAACTCATGAAGGAGATGCGGGCCCAGGCGGCGCGGTTCGGCACCGAGTTTCTGACCGGCGACGTCACCGCCGTGGACTTCAGCCGCCAGCCGTTCAGGCTGACGGTCGACGGTGAACGAACCGTCGACGCCCAAACGGTGATCATCGCCTCGGGCGCCTCCGCGCTCCACCTCGGCCTTCCCAACGAATCCCGCCTCCTTGGCCGCGGCGTGTCCACTTGCGCCACCTGCGACGGCTATTTTTTCCGCGGCAGAGAACTGGTCGTGGTCGGCGGCGGCGACAGTGCGATGGAAGAGGCCATCTTCCTGACTAAGTTCGCGACTCGCGTCTCCGTTGTCCATCGTCGCGACAAGCTCCGCGCCTCCAAGATCATGCAGGACCGCGCGTTCAAGAACGATAAGATCACCTTTCTCTGGAACAGCGTCGTCGAGGATATCCTGGGCGATCAGGTCGTCACCGGCGTCAAGCTCCGCAACGTCGTGACCGGCAAGACCTCGGAGTTGGCCTGCGCCGGCGTCTTCGTCGCCATCGGCCATAGCCCAAACACCGCGATCTTCAAAGGCCAGATCGAGATGGATGAGAAAGGATACATCCTCACCAAGCAGGGCACCGCTACGAGCGTGCCGGGCGTCTTCGCCGCCGGCGACGTGCAGGACTCCAAGTACCGCCAGGCCGTCACCGCCGCTGGCTTCGGCTGCATGGCCGCGATGGACGCCGAGCGATATCTTGAGTCGTTGGGCTAGAGGCGCGGGGCACGTGGCGAAAGATAACAAGATTCCACACCCATAGCCCCTTGCCTCTCGCCTATTGCCTGCGACAAAGTCGATGCGCTGCGCGATCGTTCATTACCACGAATTGGCCCTGAAGGGGCGGAACAGGTCCCTCTTCGAGCAGCGCCTCGTCCGGAACCTCCGTCTGGCGCTCAAAGACCTCGGCGTCGGACGGGTCGATGCGTTGCCGGGCCGCATTCGCGCGGTCTTGCCGGAGCAGCTTCCCTGGGAGCGGGTAAAGCTTCGTCTTTCGCAAGTCTTCGGCGTCGTGAACTTCTCGCTCGCCCGGTCGGTTCCATTGGACCTGACTCGCCCCAATCTTGAGGCGTTGAAAGCCGCCGTGGCCGACGAAGTGCGGAGATTGGCGTTTGACACGTTCCGAGTCGCCGCCAAGCGCGCCGACAAGCGCCTAGCACTCACCTCGATGGACGTGGAACGGGAATTGGGCGCTCATCTTTGCGCGGTGACGGGCAAGAAGGTGAATCTGACGAAGCCGGACCTGACCGTCTATGTCGAACTGCTCAGCACGGACGCCTATTATTCCGTGAAAAAGGAAGTCGGTCCCGGCGGCATGCCAACGGGCGTCAGCGGCAAAGTCGCATGCCTGATTTCCGGCGGCATCGACTCGCCGGTTGCGGCCTATCGCATGATGCAACGGGGTTGCAAGGCGGTCTTCGTCCACTTTCACGGGCGGCCGTTCGTCAGTCGCGCGTCTGAGGAGAAAGTGCGCGAGATCGTGAGCCTGCTGACCCGCTACCAACTGTATTCGCGGCTGTACCTGATTCCATTCGGCGAGATTCAGCGCCACATCGTGCTTAGCGCGCCAGCCGCCTATCGGGTCGTGCTCTATCGCCGCATGATGCTGCGCATCGCCGAGGAACTCGCGAGGCGGGAACGGTGCTGGGCGCTCGTCACGGGAGACAGCCTCGGCCAGGTCGCTTCGCAGACGCCGGAAAACCTGACCGTCGCCCAGGAAGCGGCCCAACTGCCGATCCTCCGCCCACTGATCGGCATGGACAAGGTCGAGATCACCGAACAGGCGCAACGCATCGGGACGTTCGAGACGTCCATCGAACCGGATCAAGATTGCTGCCGGTTGTTCGTCCCGCCGCATCCCAGTACGAAGACCGATATCGACGACATCCGCCGGATCGAGCGCGGCTTCGACCTCGGCGCCCTTGTCAAACAGGGTCTCGATCAGGCGGAACTCGCGGAATTTACCTTTCCCGCGTAGCCAGTTCGACCGCTTTCTCTCTGACCAAGCGAAAGTGCGCCTCCAGCTCGCGGCGGAGCGAGAGCGCCATGAGCCAGTCCGGAACCACCATGTCCACCTCCACGACCAGATCGAATTCCGCGCGCGTCCGGCTGCCGTCCCCTTCCGGCATGAGCCGCCAGATCCGCTGATACCGTTTGAAGTCGCCGCCCTTGAGCGTGGTCAACAGCCCGCCGCTCGGTAAGGCGCGCGACTCGCAAAGGAGCCGGCGCTCGCCCGGCAGCAGCGTATGCTGGATGCGCAGATCGGTCACGGCCCGTCCGTCTCGCCACTCCACATTCTCGAGGCGCATGCGGACCTCGAACAACTCGGGCCACCTGGCGTAATCAGTCAGGACCGCCTGTAAAACTGCCGGCGCGACCGGGACCCCTATCGTGGCCGTCGCCCGGACACCCCCGGCCGGATCGGGCCGAACATCCAATGTTCGAACGCCGTCCCCGGCGGGTCGTTCATCGGTCGCCGATACCCGGATGACAAAAGGATCGACCCAGGAGAGCCCGAGCAAGAGAACGCCTGTCACGACCGCGGTGAGCCTGTGCATAGAATTACAGGGCAAACGTCATGCGTCATGCGTACCGCGTGATGGGTGAAAACGTGGGGCGGCACTCGCACGTTGCGATCGACGGTTGACGTCTATTTTCTCTCGCGAGATCGGCGTCCGGCGAGGGCGGACAGGATCTCGTCCGGCCCCAGCGTGTTGACGACGTCGGCGGGCGACAGCCCACCCTTGCGCGCGACGTTGACGCCGAACGGCACGTCGCGGAGGCCGTCGGTCGCGTGGGCGTCGGGGTTGATGCTGACCTTCACGCCTTGCGCCTTGGCATAGGCACAGAGCCGCCAGTCCAGATCCAGCCGATGGGGGTTGGCGTTGATTTCGATGACCTTGCCGTGTTGCTTGGCCCCATCGATCACGCGTTTCATGTCGATCCGGTAGCCCTCGCGGGACAAGAGCAGGCGTCCGGTCGGGTGCCCCAACATCGTGACGTGCGGGTTGGACAGAGCCCGAATCACCCGCGCCGTCTGTTCTTCCTCTGGCAGGTTGAAACGGCTGTGGACGGAAGCGATCACGAAGTCGAACCGAGCCAGCACGTCGTCCGGATAGTCCATCGATCCGTCGGCCAGGATGTCGGCCTCGATACCTTTGAAAATCGCGATGCCGGTCACCCGCTTCCGGAGCGCGTCGATGGCCGCGTGCTGTTCCCGAACGCGGTCTTCCTTGAGGCCGTTGGCATAGAAGGCCGACTGGCTGTGATCGGAGATACCGATGTACCGATAGCCCAGTGCTTTGGCCGCGGCCACCATGTCCTCGAGAGAAGCGGAGCCGTCGCTATCGGTCGTGTGGTTGTGAAAGATGCCCTGGATGTGCCGCGGCTCCACGAGCGGGCCGAGTCGGCGGGCTTCCGCGGCCTCGATTTCCCCCATCCCTTCCCGGAGTTCCGGCTCGATGAACGGCAGGCCGACCGTTTCATAGAGCGCCGCTTCGGAAGCAGCCTCAGGGGCGAGCCCGCCGGCTTGCGGATCGAGGTTCCACCGTACCCCCATGCGCGCAGCGCGAGCCGCGAGCATGGCGAGATGCGCTTGGCTGCCGGTGGCCGACAAGAGCGTGTGCGCGGCGATCGTCGGCGCCACGGACACGATGACCGGCAGGCCCAGTGCGGATGTGCCGCGGATGACGGCCCCTTCCCGGCTCAAGCCTCCGACACTTTCCATCCGACCGAGAGCCTCCAGCACCCTCTCCGGTCGCTCCGTCGCCACCAGCAACTCGATCGACCGGACGATCTCCATGCGCCGCCGGAGCTCGCCGACCACCTCCACCTGCCTCACCCCAGGAACCGCCGTAAGCGCGTTGACGATCTGCTCCACCTCTCCAATGACGTTGGCGTAGAGATGATACCCGCGCCGTTTCTTGAGCTGGAGAATCCCCTGCATGATCTTCTCCTGAGTCTTTTGCCCGAAGCCCGGCAATCCCACGAGACGATTCTCCACGCAAGCGTATTCCAGCTCGCCGACCGTCGTGATCCCCAATTGCTGCCAGACGGCCATGATCTTCTTCGGCCCCATGCCGGGGATCGCCGTCATTTCCAGCAGCCCCTCCGGAACGCTCCTTTTCAGTTCTTCGTAATACCGCAGCCGGCCGGTCCCGACCAGTTCCGCAAGCTTCTCCGCCAGCGCGGTCCCGATGCCCTTCAGTTCCCGGATCCGGCCGGAGGCGACCAACTCCGCGATGTCCTCGGACAGGGCCTCGATCGTGCGCGCCGCATTATAGTAGGCGTTGCTCTTGAACGGGCTTTCGCCCTTCAGCTCCAGCAACAAGCCGATCTCTTCGAGCATCGCGGCGATCTGGTGTTTGTCCGTCATCGGAGTTGGGCGAGTGCCGCGGGGCTAGAGGATTAAAGATCGCAGGCAATTCTTCGCCGCATTGTCCATCGCCTGGGTGTATGGCTGATTCTACGCGCAGTTCACATTGGCTGCAACGGAAGGGAATGTGATAGGATCGCGCTCATGACGCCTGCCGGTACCGCGAGCCGCATAAGGTCGAGCCGCATCCTGCTGGCATTGGCCGCCTTGCTGGGGGCCGTGCTGCTCGACTTCGCCGCGGCGCAGCCGCTCGACGATTCCACTGCCACGACGGAGCTGTCCTGCAGTTTCGGCATGGGCAAAGGTGAGACGAAGCGAAGCTGCCGGGTTCCGTTTCCGGCCGGCTGTGTCGTCGCGAATTTTCCCGGCACAACCAAACCGTGGACCGCCATCTCGAAGGGCGGCCGGACGAAGTGCCGCTTCGACGAGACCCAGACCGACTGGAAGACCCGCATCACCGGCACCTGCGGCCGCTGCACCTCCCCGCAGTGCTCGGCCCAATTCAGCGTCCGCTTCGATTGCTCGAAACGGTAGCCCCATGTTCCTCTCGGAGGCGATCAAGCGCGAGGCTCGTGCCCTGGGCTTCGACGCGGTCGGCGTTTGCCGGGTGGATGCTGACTGTTCGAAGTCCGAGGTTCCAGGTTCGACGGCGGCTCCTCCATCGGCGCGTCCCCTTTCTGATCCCGGCACTTCGAACGTCGAACATCGAACGTCATTGCCCGGCTTGTTGTATAGACGATTGCTCGATTGGCTCGAGCGCGGCTACCACGGCTCGATGGCCTGGATGGAGAAGGCGCCTTTCCGGCGGGCCGACCCACGCGAGGTGTTGCCCGGCTGCCGCTCCATCATTTCCGTCGGCATGAACTATTACACGGACCATCGGCCGGACGAGAGCCCCGGCCACGGCCGGATCGCGCGCTATGCTTGGGGAAAAGACTATCACAAGGTGCTCGGCGAACGGCTGACGCGGTTGGAAGCGCGCATCAAGGCCTTGGCGCCGGAAGCACGGACCCGCGCCTATGTGGATACCGGGCCGGTGATGGAAAAAGCCTGGGCCCAGCAAGCGGGCTTGGGCTGGATCGGCAAGCATTCGAATCTCGTCTCGCCCTACTACGGCTCCTGGCTCCTGCTCGGCGAAGTCCTCACGACACTGGAGTTGGACCCGGATGAGCCCGCCGCCGACCTCTGCGGATCGTGCAGCCTCTGCATAAAGGCCTGCCCGACCGGCGCCATTACGGAACCTTATGTCGTGGACGCCCGGAAATGCATCTCCTACCTGACGATCGAGTTGCGCGGCCCGGCGGACACGATTCCGACCGAGTTGGCGTCCAAGCTGGGCAATCGGATCTTCGGCTGCGACGATTGTCTGGACATCTGTCCGTACAACATGAACGCGCAGCCGACCGGCGAGCTGGCCTTCCAGCCTTCGCCCCTCACCTTGGCGCCCGTTCTTGCGCGCCTGGCGGCGCAACGTGAACCCGAATTTGCCACGACATTCCGGCACAGTCCGATCCGACGCGCCAGACACTCAGGGTTTCTCCGCAATGTCGGCATCGCGCTCCGCAATAGCACGCAGCGGGTGGCAAACAGCTCCGTTCCGATGCCCCGACAGCCTCTTCTCCCGCCGGCTTGAGAAATGGTAGGCTATAACCGGGCTTCATCCCGGAGCACCCGGTCTACACGAATCCGGACACGCCATGCGTCCCCCCACGCTCCTCGTCATTGAAGATGAAGAACGAATGCGACGCCTCCTGGAACTCGTGCTCAAACCCGAGGGCTATGACCTTGTTCTGGCCGGCAGCGGCGAAGAGGGCATCAAGCTCATCGGTGAGACCCAGGATTTCGACCTGATCGTGACCGACCTGCAGCTCGGCAATGTGTCGGGCCTCGATGTGTTGGAAACGGCCAAAAAGACCGCACCCGACGTCCCCGTGCTGATCATCACCGGATACGGCACTGTGAAATCCGCCGTCGAAGCGATGCGAAAAGGCGCCTACGACTACATCTCCAAACCGGTCGACAACGAAGAGCTGAAAATCGTCATCGCGCGGGCACTCGAGTTGCGGCGGCTGTCCCGGGCCAACCAGGCCCTGCGGGCCGGCCTGCAGGAACGGTTCGGCTTCGACCGGATGGTCAGCGTCTCTCCGCAAATGGCCCAGTTGAAGCACCTGGCGATGGAAGTCGCCAAGACCGACGTCACCGTGTTGATCACGGGCGAGAGCGGCACCGGCAAGGAACTGTTGGCGCGGGCCATTCACCTCGCCAGTCCGCGCGCGCAGGGTCCGCTCGTGGCGGTTAACTGCGCCGGCTTTCCCGAACAGCTTCTCGAATCCGAACTCTTCGGGTACGAAAAAGGCGCCTTCACCGACGCGAAAAAGTCCAAGCCAGGCCGGTTCCAGTTGGCGGACCGCGGCACCTTGTTTCTCGATGAAATCGGTGAAATGAGTCTTGTCGCCCAGGCAAAACTCCTTCGGGTCCTGGAAACGCATCACGTGGAGCCGCTGGGCAGCGTGCGAAGCCTCGCCGTCGATATCCGGGTCATCGGCGCAACGAACCAGGACCTGTCCGAGCTGATGAAGAAGGGGCGATTCCGGGAAGACCTGTTCTATCGTCTGAACGTCTGCCACCTGCACATTCCTCCGTTGCGGGAACGCCGGGAAGACATCAAGCCCATCCTGGAATCGTTCCTCGACGCAGCCGGACGCGAGCGGGGGAGCCGCATCCGGAGCGTGTCGCCCGACGCGCTGAGGCTCCTCCGGGAGTACGACTGGCCCGGCAACGTGCGCGAGCTTCACAACGTGGTGGAGTGGATTACCATTACCTGCAAGGAGGGCGAAATCACGCCGGACCACCTGCCGCCATCGCTCAAAGGCGCGCAGCCGGCCGCCAAAGAGGCCAAGGAGCTGCCGTCGCTGTTGTCGCTCGGCCTGTCCGTGGAGGAGGTGGAGAAGGCCATGTTGCAGGAGGCCCTCAGAACAACCGGCGGCAATGTCTCCGAAGCCAGCCGGCTGCTGAAGGTCACGCGCAACACGCTCCGGTACCGAATGGCGAAATACAACCTCAAGTGAGGCATCGTTCGTCTCTGGTCTCTCGTTGCGAGACACGCACACGAGCGACGAGGCACGGTATGTTCAGAGCAGGCGGCCTGCAAAAGAAGTTTTTCATCGCCCTGCTGATCGTCGGGATCGTGCCCGGCATCGCCGCTCTGATCGCGACCTACCTCTACAGCACCCACAGTCTCAAGCACTCGATCGGCAGCGGGTTCCAGGAGATCGCCCGCTCGACCGCCATCCGCATCGCCGCAGCGGTGGATCAGGAGATCGATCGCGCCGAACGCTTGGCGCTCGTGCCGGTTTTGGTCCGGGGGGTCGTTCAAACGGCGAACCAGCGGTACGCCGGCAAGAGCGACGGCGAGGTTCGCCGCATCCTGGCCGATGGGGAGACGGCCTGGATGCGAACCCGGTTGCTGGGCGGTCCGCCCGAGGTGGCCCAGACGACGGCCTATCTCCAGAATTGGGCGCGGCAAGCGAATTATTATGTGCGCGTGGTGATCGCGGACAGCCGGGGCGCGGTGATCGCGTCCACTGACCCCGAGATTCCGTATCTCCACGCCGATCAGGAATGGTGGCAGGAGGCCTTCGAGGAAGGAACGGATGCGGCCTACGTCAGTTCTCTGCGGTTCGACGGCCGTCTGAACGAATTCGTCTTCGACGTGGCGGTCGCGGTCACCGACGAGCAGGAGCGCGAACCGATCGGCGTGGTGGGACTGGTGATCAGACGCGACGTGCTGATGAACACCATTCTCCCCATCCGCGTCGGGCAGACGGGCCACGGCATGCTGTTGGACACCGAGGGCACGCCGCTGATCTGTCCCGTGCTCCCGCCGACCGCGCATCTGATTCATGACGCGTTGCTGAACCAACTCGTCCGCAACGAACCATTGTGGCTCGTGGCGGAGGACGATGCGCACGGCGGCCATCGCTCCATCGTCGGTTCGGCGCCGGTCCGCTTCAGCCACAAACTGACCACCTCGAGCCTCGGCGGAGAACGGTGGTTCGCCTTCGTCCGCCAACAGCCGGAAGAAACCTATGCCCCGATCAATTCGATGCTGTTTACCGTCGGGCTCATCGGGTTCGGGCTGGTGGTGGGACTGGCCTCCATGGGATTCGTGGTCGGTCGGCGTATCGTCGGCCCGATCCTCGCGCTCCGGCGGGAGGCGGAAGCCCTTCGCCGCAGCGTGGCCGCCCTCTTCGAGGGGGCCTCTTCACCACCGCTCGAGAACAAACCGGCGGCGGACATCCGCACTGGAGACGAGATCGAGGCCCTGTCGACGACGTTTCATGCCATGCGAAGCGCCCTCGAAGACAGTCTGCGCACGATCAAATCCCAGCAGAGCGAACTGATCAGACGGGAGAAACTGGCCTCCGTCGGCCAACTGCTGGCGGCGCTCGCCCATGACCTCAGGAACCCGCTCGGCGTGATCCGCAGTTCCGCCCAACTGGTGCTCGAAGACCGCCAGAACGAGGCGGTGAAGCGGGAGGTCGCGCGCTACATCGTCGATGAAGTGGATCGGCTCACCCACCGCATCAATGACTTTCTCCGCTACGCGCGCCAGAAGCCGCCAGAGCTTAAAGCGGTTGCCGCCTCGGCCCTGGCGGAGGCGGCGCTGTGGCAGTGGAAGGCGCAGGGCGGGCATGAACGGATCACGCTCGAGACCCGGTTTGAAGAGCACCTGCCGGCCCTGTACGTGGACCCGGAACAGGTCAAGGAAGCGCTCGTCAACCTCCTGATCAACGCGCGCGAGGCCATGCCGGACGGCGGCCGTCTGACCGTGACGACGCGGCGCGGCGACGAGGATGCTGTCGAGATCGAGGTGGCCGACACGGGCTGCGGGATCCCGGAAGCCAATCTCAGCCGCATCTTCGAGCCCTTTTTCACGACGAAGGAATACGGCACCGGTCTGGGGCTGACCAACGTGAAACGACTGGTGGAGGATAACGGCGGGACGCTGACGGTGACCAGTGAAGAAGGCAAAGGGAGTTCCTTCACAGTCCGGTTTCCGGTGATCAGGAAAGGATAAGGGGATAAGGGGTGATCACCCGTTTCCGCGCTTGAGGTTCCGTACCGGCGCGGACTAAGATTGGGCTTCTGCCGGGATCGGTCGATACCGAGAAAGGCGACTTCGGTGTTCTGGGAGACACGCCACAATCGAGACAAGCGCGACCGGTCCTGTTCCTTCTGCGGCAAGCGACAGACCGCGGTCAAAAGTCTTGTCCAAAGCCCGGCGGCCTATCAATGCGCGTCCTGCCAGACCGGCACGAACCTGTTGATCTGCGACGAGTGCATCCGGCTCTGTTCGGCGTTCCTCGCGGAGGAAGGCGCGGGCGGCGCGACCGACGGTTCCGCCGGCGTCCGTGTCCCCAAGCCGACCGAAATCAAAGCGATCCTCGACGAGTACGTCATCGGGCAGGACCGCGCGAAGAAGGTGCTGTCGGTTGCCGTGCACAACCATTACAAGCGGATTCTGAGCCGGGAACGGCTGAAGGACGTCGATCTCCAGAAGGGCAACATCATGATGATCGGTCCGACGGGCACCGGCAAGACGCTCTTGTCCCAGACGCTCGCCAAAATCCTGCACGTGCCCTTCGCCATTGCCGACGCCACCACCCTCACCGAGGCCGGCTACGTGGGGGAGGACGTCGAGAACGTCGTGCTGAAGCTACTCCAGGCCTGCGACTACGACATCAAGCGCGCGGAAACGGGCATCATCTATATCGACGAGATCGACAAGATCAGCCGCAAGTCCGAGAGCGCCTCGATCACGCGCGACGTGTCCGGGGAGGGCGTCCAGCAGGCCCTGCTCAAGCTGGTGGAAGGGACGATCTGCAACGTGCCGCCGAAAGGCGGGCGCAAACATCCGGAACAGGAGTTCATCCGCGTGGATACCTCCAACATTCTGTTCATCTGCGGCGGCGCGTTCGTCGGACTGGAGCAGATCGTGGCCCAGCGCACGACGCAGAAACGCCTGGGCTTCGGCGCCGGCACGACCACGCGCGAGGCCGCGGCTCCCGGCGGCTTGTTGAGCCGCGTCCAGCACGATGATCTGCTGAAGTACGGGCTCATCCCCGAGTTCGTCGGCCGTTTCCCCGTCTTGACCACCCTCTCGGATCTCGACGAGCACGCGCTCGTCCGGGTGTTGACCGAACCGAAGAACGCGCTGGTGAAACAGTACCAGGCGCTGTTCGAACTCGAGCACGTACGTCTCGAATTCACCGACGCCGCCGTCAAGGCGATCGCGCACCGCGCTGGCTCGATGAAAACCGGCGCCCGCGCGCTCCGCACGATTCTGGAAGACGTGATGCTGGACCTGATGTACGAAGTCCCGGCGCTGACAGGCGTCAAGTCCGTCGTCATCACCGAAGCCGTGATCAACGGCACGGGACAGCCGGAAATTATCCAGTGACACGTGAAGCGTGACACGTGATCGTCGAACCACCTCAGATTGACCGATTATGTCTCACCTGTCACGCATGACGCGTCATGGTCTTTCGATGCCTCCCAAAATTCTCATTGCCGACGACGAGGCCAAGTGGTTGCGCATCGTCTCGCTGTACCTGAGCGGCCGGAATTGCCGGGTGACGACGGCGCTGAACGGGCACGAGGCGCTCCAGAAGATCGCCGAGGACCGGCCCGACCTCATCATCGCCGACATCGGCATGCCGGGCATGGACGGCTACGAGCTGTGCAGCCGGCTCCGTCGCGACGCCGCCACCCGTACCATTCCGTTCATCTTTCTGACCGCCCGAGACCAGGACACGGACCGGGTGAAAGCCCGGCGGGTCGGCGGGGACGACTACCTCACCAAGCCGTGCTCGCTGGAACGGCTGGCGCAGAGCGTTGAGACCGCGATGGATCGGATCGAGCAGGCCCGGAAGATCCCGCTCGACCGGATCGGTCTGAACGGCCGGATCGAGGACGTGGATCTGTTGGACATGATCCAGACGTTGGAGCTCGAACAGAAAACCGGCGCGCTGGTGCTCAGTCACGGAGAGCGGACCGGCACGCTGTATTTTCGAGACGGGGTGATCGTCGAAGCCGAAATCCGATCGCCGGCGAAGGAAGAACCGTTGTTTCGCCTGTTGGGGTGGAAAACCGGCCGGTTCATGTTCATCCCGGACGCGGTGCCGGAGCGGATGCCGATCACCGCCAGCATGGCCAACCTCCTCTTCCAGGACCTCCAGGCCCTGCAGGAGCACGAGCAAGAGGCCGAACAACAGCGCGGGGAACCGGCGACGGTCGCGCAGGAGCAGGAGATTCCGGCCGTTCGGCAGGTGCTCGAACGGCTCGGTCAGATCGCGCAACGGGCGCGGGCGCAACGTCCGCCCGGCATCGGACCGCTGGCGTTGCGGGTGCTCGTCGTCGGCGCGGCCAAATCGGGCAAGAGCGAGCTGATCCAGGGACTCGTGCACGATCTCTCCGGCTCCCGTTGGGCCGCCCTGGGAACCGAAGAAGGCATACCGCTTCACCGTATCGATGTCGGTCGTGTCCGCATTGCACCGGGCGTGGTGCTCCACCTCCTCGCGGTGCGTATCGAAAAACGGTTCTGGTCGGTCTGGGAACAGTGCCTTCCCGGCTCCGTCGGCGCGATCGTCCTGATCGGCCGCCCGCCCGAGGAAATCCTCGGTCACCTGCAGGCATTTCTCAGGGCGCGCGAGGCCCTGGCCCCTGCGCTGCCGGTGCAGATTCTTCTGTCCGGCCCGCAACCCGCGGACCGGGAAGGCAAGACCGGCGCGGACGAGCTGCTCGCCGCCAAGCTTTCCGGCATCGAACCTTCCGATGTCACGCCTGGGCTTCTGCAGGACCAGTCGGTGCGGCTCGCAGTGCTGGACCGCCTGCTCGATCGATGGCTGACGATGAATTGATTCCGAACCAAAGAAAGATTTCTCTCTCTGTCGGAAATGAGCGGAAATTGAAATTGCCGAAGGGTTTCCCGCCGTGTTAGGGTTAGGCAGCAGTTGCGAGGGCAATGACGTGATGGTCCGCCGGCACGGTCAGCTTCTTCTTATCACATCGGCAGTTCTCTTTACTGTCCAGTTCCTTGGTGCGGCATGCGCGGAAGACTGGACGAGGGACCGATCGGGAGGTCCATTCCACGTCCACGATCAACTCCCGAACGGAACCGAGGGGGTGACCGAGACGGAGGACGGCGGAGAATCGGCCGGGTCGGAGCTCGCTCCCGTACAGGGTTCTCCTCTTCACATCACTTTATGCCAGACACAGTGGTTTGCTGACCGCAGTGCCCGTCTGCGGGAGACCTTCGACTCGGACCTGTTTCGACCTCCCACACTCTGCCTGGTCTAACCGCTCTCCGGTCGATAGCGATCAGCTCACGTGCAGTGTCCCAACGATCCGTTTTACAAGTCCAGCGGCTGGCCCCACCCTCCCCTCCCTCAACATGTGGAGGGTCACAGCGGGGGACAACCAGGGAGGCTGAACATGGCAGTGAGATTTTTCCGTCGCCTGAGATCCGCCGTGTATACGATCGTGTTGCTTCAAGTCGCGATTCCGGCTGGCGCGGCGGACTCAAGTCCCAGTATCTACGAACTTCCGGACATCATCGACTTGGCTCTCCAACGGAACCCGACCGTTGCCGGGGCTGAAGCGGTCATCGAAGAGAGCCGCGGGCAACGGATCGCCGCCGGGGCCTATCCGAACCCTACCATTCTCGGCCAGACGGCGGACGCCGTCGTTCGAGACCCCGACGGCACGCGGCTCATGGAACGCACGGTCACCCTCACGCAACCTCTGGAGTGGACCGGCAAACGGTCGGCGAGGAAGCGGGAAGCGGAAGCGGGCTTGGCCGGCGCCAGCGTGGGATTGGAAGAGGTCAAGCTGAACCTGATCGCCGAAGTCAAGATCGCCTTCTACGAATTGCTGCAGGCCCAACAGGCGCTCGATCTGGCCAGACAGAATTTGGAGATCGTCGAGGGAGTGGCGCGGATCGTCAGAGCTCGCGTGCAATCCGGCGAAGCCCCGCAGTTCGAAGCCATCAAGGCCCAGGTCGAGGTGTTGAAAGCCAACCAGGTCGTCACGCGGGCCCAGAACTCCGTCCGGGTGAACCGGGTGGTGCTGGACACGCTCACGGCCGGCGCCTTGGGGCCGACCTATGAGATCACCGGAGACTTCGAACACTTCCCCAAGAGCATGGATCTGAGCGATCTCACCACCCGCGCGCTCGAACGGCATCCGACGCTCCGCCGCCTTCAGCACCTGGTCGAGCGGGCCGGGCTCACGGTGGTGAAGGAGGAACAGAGCCGGGTGCCGAACGTCAACGTCTTCGGCGGATACAGCCGCGAAGCCGGCCGCGAAGCGTTTTACGGCGGCATCGCCGTGCCGACCCCGATTTGGTACCTGCGTCAAGGCGAGATCGCCGCAGCCCTCGGCGCCAAGCGCCGGGAGGAAGCGGAATTGCTCCGGGCCCGGAACGAATTGTTGCGGACGGTCAACCAGCATTTCCAGGATGCCCAGACGACGTCAAACCTGATCGACGTGTTCGAGCAAGGCCTCCTCAAACAGGCCCAGGAAGCGCTCCGCATCGCGGAATTCAGTTTCAAGCAGGGCGCGGCCAGCCTGCTGGAGGTGCTGGACGCCCAGCGGGTCCGGCAACAGGTGCTCGTGGACTATGTGCTGGCCCGTTTCAACCTGTCGGTCTCCCTGGCCAGGCTCGAACGGGCCGTCGCCGGATTTTTATAATAATGGCGGGAAAGACCGTGAAGAAATCGATCTTGGTGGCGGCCGTATGGGCCGCGAGCCTGGCGGCCGGGTGCGACTCGACTCCCAATGAAGCGACCGGCGCCAAACCGACCGCCCGGCCGGCGCAGTCCGCGACCGAAGTCCGCCTCAACCCGGAGACCGCGGCGCGTTCGGGCATCACCGTTCAACCGGTTGCGCGGGGCGAATTCCGGACGTTCCGGGATTTTCCTGCGACGATCCGGCCGAACGAACGCGCCGTTGCGGACATCACCACCCTGGTGCGCGGGCGGGTCGTCGACGTGTATGCGGACCTGGGCCAGGAAGTGAAAGCGGACGACCTCCTGGCGATTCTATACAGCAGCGAGTTGGGGTTGGCGCAATCGGCGTACCTGAAGGCGCAGGCGAAACTGTACCTGGCCGAACAGTCGTTCAAACGGGCCGAGTTCCTGTTGCAGGAAAAGGTCATCGGCACCGCCGAAGCCCAGCGCCGGGAAGCCGAACTCTACAGCGCCAGGGCCGAGGCGCGGGAAGCGAAGGACCGGCTTTTGCTGCTGGGCATGGAAGAGAAAGAGATCAAACAACTCGACCGCGATCACAAAATCCGGTCCTATGTGCCGATCGAAGCGCCCTTCGCCGGCCGGATCATCGCCCGGAACGTCACCCGAGGCGAAGTGGTGGAGACCACGGAGAAGCTGTTCGTGGTGGCCGACCTGTCCGAAGTGTGGGTCGTCGCCAACATTCCGGAGAAGGACATCCCCTCTATCCGTCCGAACGGGACGGCGGAAGTCCGCGTCGCCGCCTATCCCGACGACGTCTTCACGGCCAAGATCACCTATGTCGGAGACGTGCTGGACCCTACGACACGAACGATGAGCGTCCGCCTGGAACTGCCGAACCCGCAAGGCCGGCTCAAGCCGGAAATGTTCGCCACCGTGCGCATCCATTCCGAAACCGAGCCCGGGGCGTTGCTCGTGCCGGAGGCGGCGGTGCAGCGGGACCGGAACCGCACCTTCGTGTTCGTCCAGCGCGACGCCCAAACGTTCGAGGCGCGCGAGGTCAGGCTCGGCCCCTCCAACGGTCAGATGGTCAAGATCCTCGACGGCCTCCGCGAGGGCGAACCGGTGGTGATCCGGGGCGCCTTCATCCTCAAGTCCGAACTCCAGAAAAAAGACATCTGACGCATGGTTCGGCTGCTCGCATTCTCCCTTCGCCAGCGCGTCCTCGTCGTGGTCACCGCGCTCCTGCTGGCCGCCGGCGGCGTGTACGCGTTCCGGACCATTCCGATCGACGCGTTCCCCGACGTCACCAGCGTCCTCGTCCAGGTCGTGACCAAGGCGCCGGGGCTGTCGCCGGCCGAGGTCGAACGGTTCGTCACCTTTCCGATCGAGCTGCAATTGACGGGGGTGCCGGCGCTCACCGAGCTGCGCTCCCTGACGAAAGTCGGCTTGTCGCTCATCACGGTCGTCTTCGAAGACAGCATGGACATCAACCTCGCGCGACAACTGGTCCTTGAACGGCTGATCGAGGTGCGGGACTCGCTGCCGCCCGGCGCCGAGCCGATGATGGTCCCCAACACAACCGGACTCGGAGAAGTGTTTCAGTATTACATCGAGACGCCGCAGCTTCCGGGCCAGTCGCAGCACCTCTACGAGCAGGACCTGATCGACGTGCGGACCGTTCAGGATTGGGTCATCCGGCCGTTGCTCAAGAGCGTCCCCGAAGTGGTGGACGTCAATTCGTTGGGCGGATTCGTCAAGCAATACCAGGTCATGGTGGAACCCGGCCTGCTCCGCAAGTACGATCTGTCGCTCCATGACGTATTCGAAGCGGTCGCCAAGAACAACGCCAACGCCGGCGGCAACATCCTCGAAAAGCACGCCGAAAAGTACATCGTGCGCGGCGTCGGCCTCATCAAATCGCTGGAGGACGTTCGGAACATCGTGGTCAAGGAAGTCGGCGGCACCCCGGTGTACGTCCGCGACGTGGCCAAGGTACAGATCGGCCACGCCGTTCGCCATGGGGCCGCCGTGCTGAACGGCGAGCGGGAGGTCGTGACCGGCATCGTCCTGATGTTGCGGGGCGGGAACGCCCGGGACGTGGTCCAAGGACTCAAAGCGAAGATCGCCGAAATCCAGGAGAAGAACCTGCTGCCGCCTGGGTTTCGGATCGTCCCCTTCTATGACCGCATTGAGCTCATCACCGCGGCGCTCAATACCGTCTACAAGGCGTTGGTGGAGGGAATCGTCCTGGTCGTCGTCATCCTCTTTCTGTTTCTCGGCAACGTCCGGAGCGCCTTGATCGTCACCGCAACCCTCGTCCTGACGCCGCTCGTGACGTTCATCGTCATGGGCAAGGCGGGCCTCACCGCCAACCTCATGTCCCTCGGCGGTTTGGCCATCGCGATCGGCATGATCGTGGACGGATCGGTCGTCGTGGTGGAGAACGTGTACCGCCATCTGTCCGAACACCGATCGCAGTCCGTCGATCGAATCGAGCTGGTCCTCCAGGCGTGCAAGGAAGTCGGCCAACCGGTGATCTTCGGGATGCTGATCATCATCATCGTGTTCCTCCCGCTCCTCTCGCTGCAGGGGATGGAAGGCAAAATGTTCCAGCCGTTGGCCTACACGATCATGATCGCGCTGCTCGTGTCCCTGGTCTTGTCGTTGACCCTGTCGCCGGTCCTGTGCTCCTTGGCGCTCAAGCGGGGGAGCGAGGACGACACGTTTCTGATCCGCTGGGCCAAACGCGTCTATCTCCCCACCCTGAAGTGGGCGCTGGGGCGAAGGCGAGCCGTGCTGCTTGGCGCCGTGACGCTCCTCGGCGCCAGCCTTTTGTTGGTGCCGTTTCTCGGCAGCGAGTTTATCCCGATCCTCAACGAAGGCTCCCTCGCGCCGCAGACCATCCGGCTGCCGAGCACCTCGCTCAAGGAATCGATCGAAATCGAGAAGGAGATGCAACGGGCGGTCATGGAGTTCCCCGAGGTCACGATGGTTGTGTCGAAAATCGGACGTTCGGAGTTGGGGAACGATCCCCAGGAGCCGAACGAAAGCGACCCGGTGGTCTCGCTCAGGCCACTGGACGAATGGACGACGTCCCGCAACAAAGCGGAGCTGGTGGAGAAGATCCGCCGGCGCCTGGAACGGATTCCCGGCGCGAGCTTCCTGCTGAGCCAACCGATTCAGCAGCGGGTCGACGAATTGATTTCTGGCGTCCGGACCGAAGCGACGGCGAAGCTCTTCGGCGACGATCTCGACGTGCTGCGGCAGAAGGCGGAAGAGATCGCGGCGATCTTGACGACGATCCGCGGGGTCAAGGACATCCGCGTGGAGCAACTGTTCGGCCAACCCTATTTGACGATCGACATCGACCGGAGCAAGATCGCGCGGCACGGCATCAACGTGGCCGACATCCAGGAAATCATCGCCACCGCGATCGGGGGCAAGGCGGCCACGACCGTGTACGAGGGGCAGCGGCGCTTCGACTTGATCCTCCGGTTTCCCGAACAATACCGCAACAGCGTCGAGACGATCAGCAACATCCTGGTCACCGACGCCTCCGGCGGGCTGATTCCGCTGAGCGATCTGGGTACCATCGAGCTGCGGGAGGGACCCGGCCGGATCAGCCGCGAGGGACTCAAGCGCCGCATTTACGTGGGATTCAACACGTCGGGGCGCGATATCGGCAGCATCGTCGCGGAGGCCCAGAAGAAGATCGACGCGCAGGTGTCCCTCCCGCAGGGCTACACCGTCACCTGGGGCGGCTCGTTCGACAACATGCAACGGGCCATGGCCCGTCTGAAGGTCATCGTGCCGATCACGATCGGCCTGATCTTCTTGTTGCTGTTCTCGTCGTTCAACTCGGTCCGCTACGCCGCGCTGATCATCCTGAACCTCCCCTTCGCCCTGATCGGCGGGATCGTCGCGCTCTGGATCACCGGCGAGTATCTGAGCGTGCCCGCCTCGGTCGGCTTCATCAACCTCTTCGGCGTGGCCGTGCTCAACGGCATCGTCCTGGTGTCCTACATCAACAAGCTGCGCGACGACGGACGGCCCGTCACCGAGGCGATCATGACCGGCTGCGCCTTACGGCTCAGGCCTGTGCTGATGACCGCGCTGGTCGCCCTGTTCGGCCTGATCCCCCTGGCGTTGGCCCAAGGAATCGGCTCGGAAGTGCAACGGCCGCTGGCCGTGGTGGTGATCGGCGGGTTGGTCAGCTCCACGCTGCTGACGCTGGTCGTCCTGCCCGCCCTGTATCCCTGGTTCGACGAGCACAAACGACGCGACGAGATCCCGACCCGGAAAGCCCGAACAAGCCGCGCTCCGTCCGAGGAAGAGATCCACGCTTAGCGGTCGCGGCTTCGGCCTTCCGACTCGGTGCGATTCAAAGTTTTCGTTGAATGTGCGGGCCGGAGCGCGAGGTTACCGTCCCTGCTCGCCGAGCTTGCTTTTCGCGTACTCGATTCTCGAACGATGCTCCGGGGTCTGCGGCGCCAGCCGCACATAGTCCCGGAACGCCCGAGCGGCTTCGGCGGATTGTCCCTTCGCCAGCAGGGCGAGCCCTAAATTGAAATACACGATCGGGTCGTTCTGCTCGTGATTCAGGGCATTGAGGTAGACCGTAATCGCGCCGTCGATGTCGCCTTTCTCCTGAAGCGCGACCCCTAAGTTGTTGGACGCCCCGGGATGATCGGGGTTGAGGGCCAGAACCGCACGGTACTCCGCGATGGCTCCGTCCAGGTCGTTCCGAGCCTGGAGCAAGACTCCCAAACCGTAGCGCGCGGCCGCATTCTCCGGCTGCAGACGAACCGCGGCTCGGTAGGCGTTGACGGCGGCATCGCCGTCGCCCTTGGCTTCGAGTGCAAGGGCAAGATGCTGGTAGGCGTCGGCACGCTCGGGCAACAGACGAGTCGCTTCTTTGAACTCGGCGACGGCGTCGTCGAGCGTTCCCGTTCTCAGCAGGGCAAGACCGAGACAGTAGTGCGCCTCCCCGTTATCCGGCTGCAGGCGGAGCGCCGCACGACAGGCGTCGGCGGCGCCGTTCATGTCGCCCTTTGCGCGGAGCGCTCCTCCGAGATTCAACGCGTATGCGGCGGCGCGCTTTCCCTTGGGAACCAGACGCAGCGCCGCCCGGTAGGCGGCGACGGCGCCATCCAAGTCGCCTTTGGTTTCAAGCACGACGCCCAGATTGTTGTAGGCCGCCGCATGATCGGGCTCGAGCCGGATCGTCTCCCGAAATTCCTCGACGGCCTCGTCCGGATTTCCCTTCGCCTTCAGCGCCAGTGCGAGGTTGTAGTGAATCATCGCGCTGTCCGGTTTGAGGCGCAGGGCGCTCCGGTAGGCTTCGACGGCCGCGTCGTAGTCGCCTTTGGCTTCGAGCGCAACGCCCAGGTTGTTGGCGATCGCGACATTCTTCGGCTGCAGCTCGAGGGCTATCCGATATTTTTCGATGGCGGCATCAAGATGGCCCATCGCTTTGAGGGCCAATCCGAGCGCGTGATAGGCCTCCGCAAAATCCGGGTCCCTGGCGATCGCCTCGTGGAACCTCACCACCGCCTCGTTCAGGTCGCCCGAGGCCTGGAGCGCAAGACCCTCGTTGTAGTGGGCCCGCGCGCTGTCCGCCGTATCCGTCGGCGCCACATACCGGCGCTTGGGTTCCGTCTGGTTCTCCGGCCCGGCGGGAGACGGTTCGCCGACCGGGGCCGCTCCGAGCACGAAGGGCATCGCCGCCGCGACCAGCAGCAACGTGACTCTCGCCTTGAAAATCGGCTGCCGCTCCACAGCGCATCGCGAGCAGCCCGTTGAGAGCGGGAACGAACCGGTCATTGTGGGCACGCGCATCATCGGATGATCTCCTGTGGCCGATTGTCCGCCGTCGGAGGCGGACGTCGAGAGCCTCGCCGGATCCTGCGCTCTCATCATCTCCCAGTATCAACCGGCTGGGCAAGACCGTGATTCGACATTTCCCGGCTTGTGACGGACTTTTTGTCTATTGGGCTACGAATCGACGCTGGTGTTAGCTGAAGTCGGAAGCGGGCCAGAGACAATCGCCTGGAGATCTCGAATGGCCGGACTGGCGGGCCGACGGTACGGGGGCGTTGTCGTCTTCTGCCTTTTCTCCCCGCCCGCCGAAGTCCGCGAGAATGAATTTCGAGAGAGCCATAAACAGCGCCCTCCCGCTCATCGCGGCGCTAACGCTCATCGCCGGCTGCGCGTTGCCGCGGGAGGTGTCCAAGACGCCGCGCAGCGCGACCGAACAGTTGCTTCTCACCCATGCCGTCCAGCGGGCGCTGGCCGATGTGACCGTGCCCCTGCCGGAAGGCGCGACGGTCGCCGTCGAGGTCAGCGGCTTACAGACCGATCGCGCGCACGTGCACATGCAGAAGGAGGGGGACTTCGGAATCATCGATGCCCCTTCATGGGACCTGTCCTTCGTGCGCGATGCGGTCGCCGCACGGTTAGGGGAACGGGGCTATCACATTAAGAAATACGCCGGCGAGGCGACCTATCTGGTCCGCGTCATGGTGCTGGCCCTCGGCACCAACCAGGGCAACACCTTCTTCGGGCTGCCGCCGATCCAAAGCGTGATCATTCCCTTTTCGCTGCCCAGATCACGTTGTATCAGGAACTGGATCAGTTGGCGCATGCACGACTGTATTTGGACATCTACGAAGCCGCCACCGGTCGCTTCGTCCGATCCACGCCCTGGACGACGGGCAACGCCTACTACAACCAATACACCGTTCTCTTTTTCTTCACCTTCCGGACCACCGACATTTTACAAGCGCCGTGAGCACCGCGTTGAGGATCGACGCATTTCATGTCATCCTACGGGACGCGGACGCCCTGCTACGACGCCCTCCCGAAGGCGTCTTGCCGTTACGCACCTTTCATGGCTTGGTTGCGGCATGAACGGGACAAAGACCAGTCCGCTGACGATTGTCGCGGCGCTCGGATTCGCGGCGTGCGTGTGCGCGCTGGACGTCATGCCCTCGCCCGGCTGGTCATGGGCAGCGCTCTATGTGATTCCCGTCGTCTGGATCGCGTTGTGGTCGCCGCCAGACGACGTCATGTTGGTGACCGCGACGGCGATCGTCGTCACCGCGCTGACGTTCGTCCCCTGCCTCGTTCCGCAGGACGGCGATGGCGCCTGCGCGTCGAACGGGGAACGGCTGATTGTCACGGGCGCGATCTGGCTCACGGTGCTCCTGTCCGTGTCCCGCAAGAAGACGCAACGGACCTTCAAATGGATCAACCTCTCCAGCAAACGATGAGCAGATTCCACGCAGACGCGCGCACCCATCCTCCATAACGTCTTGCCGGCGGCGTTTCACGTTTCCGTTTCCGCATGTCTCGACTCGCGGTTCAGGCAGAAGGGAACCGTTTTCATGCAAGGTCGATGGATTGGAGGGATGCTCGTCTGCTGCCTCACAGGATTGGGCGGTCTGGCGCCGGCCTGGGCCGACGAAGTGCGGTTGCTCAACGGCGATCGCCTCACAGGCGAGATCATCAAAATGGAGGAAGGCCGGCTGACCGTGAAGACCCCGCACAGCGGGAACGTCACCATCGACTGGAAGCAGGTCCAGAGTCTCTCGTCCGAGAAGCCGTTCAAGGTCCAGGTCGACGGCAAGACGGAAGCGGAGACCCTCGTGGATCTATTCTTCGGAAAAGCCCTGATCGTCGAAGCGACGGAACTCGGCACGCCCGGAACCATAGCCTTGTCGGAGGTGAAGGCCATCAATCTCGAGCCGGTGCGGTACCGCGGCACGGTCAACATCGGCGGCAACAGCACCCAAGGCAACACCGACACCCGGGCGGTCAATGCCTCGACGCGCTGGACAATCCGGTCGGAGCGGCACCGGTTCCTGCTGGAAGGCAAGTACAACTACGGAGAGGTCGGGAGCCGGGTCACCGTCCGGAACTCCCTGGCCACGCTGAAATACGATCTCTTCCTCTCCAAAAACGTGTTCGCTAACGCGGAAGGCCTGTTCGAAAAGGATACGTTTCAGAATTTGACCCTGCGCACGACGCTCGGCGCGGGTCTCGGCTATCAATTTCTGGAAAGCGCCCGAGCGACCGTCGCGGGCGTGGCGGGTCTCGCCTACGTCAGCGAAGACTACACCAACGCCCCCCAGACACGGACGCCCTCCGCGCGCTGGTCGTTGCGTACCGAATTCACCCTCGTTCCCGACCGCGTCAAAGTGTTTCACAAACACGAGGGCTTCTATGATTTCGCCGAGCGCAACGCGATCCGGTTTTTCGCCGACCAGGGCATCCGGGTCACAGTCTACGAGAATCTCTTCGTGAATTTCGAATATGACCTCCGCTACAACGGCGCCCCGGCGCCGGGACGCAAGCGGACCGACGAAGCCTTCATCTTCGGTCTGGGGTACGAGTTCGGCAGCTAACGATGCGCGTGCTGGTCGTCAACTGCGGCAGTTCTTCCGTCAAGCTCCGGCTGTTCCAGGTCGAGAGTGCATCGAGCCTCGCCAACCCAGCGGCGAGGGTCCTTGCCGGGGGCGCTGTCGTTGGAATCGGCGGACAGGCGTCCTTGGAGCTGGCGACCGAGGGCGGGGCTTCCTCCCGGTCCGTGAGGGCCGTGGCGGATCATCAGGGCGCGCTCACCTGGCTCTTGGAGCATATCGAGCGAAACAGGGTCGAGGCCGTGGGCCATCGGGTGGTCCACGGCGGCGAGCGCTTTCGCGCTCCCACGGTGATCGATGACCAGGTCATCGCGGAGATCGAGCGGCTCGACGAACTGGCGCCGTTACATAATCCCGCCTCCCTGGCGGGCATTCAGGCGACGCGGGCGTATTTCGGTTCGTCGATCCCGATGGTCGCCGTCTTCGACACGGCCTTTCACCACGACCTTCCCCCCGAAGCGGCGACCTACGCCATTCCGCATGACTTGGCGTCCCGCCACCGAATCCGGCGCTACGGCTTCCACGGCATCGCCCACGCCTCTCTCGTGGCTGGCTACGCCGCCTTCTCTCACAAGCCGCTTGCGCACACCCGGCTGATTACCGTACACCTGGGAAACGGGTGCTCGGCCGCGGCGGTCCTCGGAGGCCGGTCAATCGAAACCTCAATGGGCTTCACGCCTCTGGAAGGGCTCGTCATGGGAACCAGATCCGGCGACCTCGACCCGGCGATCGTCACTTACCTCGCCCACCGAGAGGGAGTCGGTCCGGATGAGGTCGAACGGTGGCTGAACGAACGGTCCGGGCTTCTGGGGCTTTCCGGGCTTTCGCACGACATGCGTGAATTGTTGCGAGCGGAACAACACGGGAATCCACGCGCCGCCCTTGCCATCCGCAGCTTCTGCCATCGCGTGCGCAAATATCTCGGCGCCTACCTGGCTGTGCTCGGCGGGGCGGACGCGGTGGTCTTCGGAGGCGGCATCGGCGAGAACGCGCCGGCGATCCGCGCCCGTATTTGCGAAGGCATGGCGTGGTGCGGCATCGAACTGGACCAGGCCCGCAACGAGGCGGTGCTAGGCCTTGCGCCGGGAGCGGCCGCGTGCATCAGCCAGCCAGACAGCGGGCTCCCGTGCTATGTCGTCGGGGTGGACGAAGAAACCGAAATCGCGCGGGAGACGATGCGGTGTCTGCTAAAGAAACAGGGAACAGCAAATAATGAATAGCCGGTAGCGAGCGAGCAGATAGCTCTACACTGCTCGCTCTTCGCTCTCAGATGGCCTATTCGCCACCTGCTCCCGGCAGTCATTCAGCCGTGACGAGGGAGACACATGGAGAAGCTCGACACGCAGGCCGATCGACACCTCGCCGAACAGGCGGCGGAACTCCGCGCCGCCGACCCGCTGTTGGCTCGATGGGCCGAGGGCTACGGCGTCATCCGGCACGGCGACGAAACGCAGGTCCGGATTCACGAACTGGCTGCATCCGTGGCGGGCTCCGGTTCACACGGAGACGGGGTCGCCTTGTACGACCTGCTCATGGCGCTGGATCGGTTGGCAAGCGCCGGCCTGTGGCTGGTCGTGCACCAGACGTACGCCCGCAACGTCTATCTGGACGGACGACCGCTCGCAACTGACGATTTCAAGCATCGTCCCGAAGGACATACCGGAGGCTCGCTCAATATGGTCCCCGCCTATGCGGGCTATTTGGCGGCCAATGCGTGGTCCGGCCACACCCGCGGCTGGCTCATGGGACAGGGCCACTGCGTGTCGGCCGTGGACTCTCTCAATCTTCTCGTCGGCAACATGACGGAGGCCCACGCAACCCGCTACGCGGTCACCGATGAAGGGTTGACCCGGTATGTCCGTGATTTCTACGCCTACCGGTTGCGGAAAGACGGTCGGCAAGATTCCCCGTTGGGCAGCCACGTGAACGCCCACACGGCCGGCGGCCTCGCCGAAGGCGGCTACCTCGGCTTTGCCGAACTGCAGTATGTCCACATGCCGCTGCCCGGCGAGCGGTTGGTCGTGTTCCTCTCCGACGGCGCCTTTGAAGAACAGCGCGGCAGCGACTGGGCTCCGCGTTGGTGGCGGGCGGAGGATTGCGGGCTCGTCGCGCCCATCACGATCAACAACGGACGGCGCATCGATCAGCGCACCACCCTGTCGCAACAGGGGGGAGTCGAGTGGTTTTGTTCGCACCTGAAGCTGAACGGGTTCGACCCGATCGTGTTCGACGGGCGCGATCCGGCCGCCTTTCTGTGGGCGATCCTGGAAATGGAACGGCGCCTGGAGGCGGCGGCGGAGGCGATTAAAGCCGGGCGCAGCCGGTATCCTATCCCGCTCCCCTACGGCATCGCGGTGGCGCCGAAAGGGGCGGGGTTTCCGGGGGAGGGCACGAATCTCGCCCACAACCTCCCATTGATGGCCAATCCCCGCATCGATCAGCGCGCGGCGGACCTGTTCAATCAGGGAGCGAGACAACTTTGGGTGCCGCCGGCTGAACTGGATTCTGCGGTAAAGGCGTTCCAGCGGCACCGGTCGTCCGGCCGGCCGTTGGAGCGCGACCATGTCCTCGCGCAGCGCGCGGTCGCGCTGCGCGACGTCCCGGCGCCGCCGTTTCGCCCGGTCGCTCAAGAGCGGCGTTGGGACGCCGCATCCTGGACCTTCGCGTCGCCGATGACGGCTATCGACCGCATGTTCGTTTCGATCCTGCGGGCCAACCCCCATCTCAGGCCGCGCGTCGGCAACCCCGACGAGATGCTTTCCAACCGGCTTGTCGAAACCCTGGCGTACTTGAAATTCCGGGTGACGGACCCGGAACCCGGCGTGCCGGAAAGCGTGGATGGGGCGGTGGTCACGGCGTTGAACGAAGAAGCCGTCGCTTCCGCGGCGCTGGCCAACAAAGGCGGCATTAATCTGATCCACACTTATGAAGCGTTCGGCACGAAGATGCACGGAGCGATCCGGCAGGAGATCATTTTCGCCAACCATTGCGCCGAGGCGGGCCGGCCCCAGCGGTGGCTCTCGATCCCGCTGATTCTCACATCCCATACCTGGGAGAACGGCAAGAACGAGCAGTCACACCAGGACCCAAGCATGGCCAAGGCGCTGCTCGGCGAACCGTCGCACGTGTCGCGCGTCGTCTTCCCGGCGGATTTCAACACGGCGGCGGCGGTCACGGAACACCTCTCCCGGACGCAGGGCCAGATCTGGGCGATCGTGGCGCCCAAGGTGGACACCGTGCCTGACCTCTTCACCCCGGAAGAGGCCAGACGGTTGGTGGAGGCCGGCGGCACCCGGCTGAACTGGCGTGGTCGCGATCCCGAGCGCGCGCGGATCCTCGTGACGGCCGTCGGTGCGTATCAGCTCACCGAAGCGATCCGCGCTTCCCGCTGGCTGTCGGATCGCGACATCCCGCACGCGGTGATCTATCTTCTGGAGCCAGGTCGCTTCCGAGCGGCGCGCAACAGGAGGGAACAGGCTCATCAGGCGTCAGCGTCGCTGATCGACTGGTTGTACCCGGCGGCGGTGCAGCCCCGTCTGTTCCTCACCCACACGCGACCGGAAACGCTGCTCGGCGTGCTGGGCCCCTTGCACACCGGGCCGCACACGAGCGGCTTGGGGTACATCAACGAAGGCGGCACATTGAACACGCCGGGCATGTTGTTCGTCAACCGTTGCACGTGGGCGCACGCGCTGCTCGAAGCGGCGCGCCTGCTGGAGCTGCCCAGCGAGCGGCTCCTATCCGCCGAAGAGTTGGAGGCGCTGGACGGGCGGCGCAGTCCCCACGGCGTCATCGTTCCGGATGTTTCCTCGTGATTTTAACGGTATTGTCCCTCCCAGAGCCCATCGAGGAATGCTCGATACGGCAGCACGGTCACGCCCAAGAGCCGCCGAGCCCGCGGTTCAAGGCTCACGCACAGATCACGCTTGAACTTGCGCACCTTGGCCAACGCACCAATGACTTCAGGTCCTGCAGCGCAAGGTTTGCCCGGGCCTTGGAGAGCGCGGCGGTCGGACAGGCTATGACTCCCCTCGTCGACCTGACGGTCGTTTTGCCCGACACGACGATCGCGGAGGTCTTGCAGGTGATGGAAAGCCGGGACGTCAATCAGGTCCCGGTGATCAGGTCCGGCCGTTTTCTGGGCATGACCTCCCTGGACCATTTGTTGTGGATGCTGTACGCCAGGATGGAACTGGAAACCGCCGCAACGTGAAAGGGGGAATGCGCGACGTGTTGTGCCGACGGCGCAAGGCCCCGAGTCAGTACAGATTCCTCCTTCCGTCGCGGCGGACTTGACCGGCATTCAGAAGAATTAAAGGGGTCTGGAAGAATTAAAGGGGTCTGACCCCTTTCCTTCTATTCAGACGGCAAATGGCGGTTGAGCTGGTCCATTTCCTGATCGAGCTCACTCTTAATTCCGGGGGCCGCACATCCGGAAAGAAGTAGTAACGAGACCAGCAGAACGTGCAGCTTCACCGCTAATCGGAGATTCATATTTGCCCCTCCTCGTATAGGGCCTCACTGGCACCTAACGGCTGGCCCATCATCCGCCGGCGGAGCCGGTCGGCTGCATGGGCGGGTTAGCCCGGCCTGCGTTTACGAGAAGCTGCCTGACTTCTTCGATGCTCCGCGTCTGGCCTCCAAGGTGAATCACCGCATGACAATTCTGACAGACTGGACGCAGGTCAACAACCGGATCGACTTGATACTCCGCGCCAATCTCGGACAAGGGGCAAAGATGATGGACGTGGATGAAGCCCTCGGCCACAGGCCCGTAGACCTCTCCGAATGAGAACCCACAGATGACGCACGCCGTCCCGTGCTTGGCGATGCAGAGATGCCGGTCGCGGGGATCACGCTCGTAGGCGTTGACCGTGACCTGATACCTGGCTCCCTCCAATAGCGGCGGTGCGAAGTCCAGTTCGTCGGGCAGCGGGACAATCCGCTGGCCCAGCGATTCGCTTGTGAAGTAACCCGGCCTGGGCAATTGCACACCCAGCACCGACTCGACATACTCCAGAACGCCGGGTGAGAAGCTCCTTTTAAACGACGACACCCGCTTGAAGGATGCGGCCGATTGAATATACGCTTCGTGTGCTTCGCGGACTGGCTTGGGAAGCGAAGGGGTATCGGCAGGTGGAACATCGCGGATGCCCGATGGCACTGGCACAGCGGGGAAAATTGGGCTGTCCGTCAAAGTGATCTCGAACCCGTGGCCAGGGCTTAACCCCGAGGGCGCCCGAAAGAAGAAGCAGGTATAGTCGTTCCGCAGCGTCAGCGTCTCGACCTGACCGATGTTCAGCCGTACCGTGCCCGCGAACATCGTAACTTTCCACGACGCATCTGCCGCCGCGTGAGCAACCCGGATCGAGGCAGCCAAGTTTGCGGCTATGGCCCGCGACACGGCGGCATCCGGCCACAGCGAATCGAAAAGTCTCGCCGCACTGCGCTGGTCGTAGCGGTCGATAGCCGGGTTGAATTGTTTCAGCGCCACGTCGACCCTCCCTCTTACGCCTAACTGCGTATTTCGGTGAAATCGGCACGGGTTCCGGAGGAATCCGGACACCGTTTCGGGGAATTCGGACAGGTCGGAGCGAAGCGACGCGGGCCGAGCTGTTAGTGTAGCGTGTTGGGTTCT
>Ga0070741_10000997_pt1 | contig 92251 bp, 73 predicted proteins | sample Coa_R1_4_FD_66440 | JGI IMG/M metagenome (GOLD analysis project Ga0070741, IMG submission 66440) | Surface soil microbial communities from Centralia Pennsylvania, which are recovering from an underground coalmine fire - Coalmine... | ecosystem: Environmental > Terrestrial > Soil > Unclassified ...
CTTCGGTTTGTCGCTCAGGTTGTAGCCGCGCTGATCAATCGCGACGACCTGATAGTCTTTCGACAATGCTTCCATCTGGTCGCGCCACGTGTACCAGAAATCGGGGAAGCCGTGAATCATCACGATGAGCGGGCCTTTGCCCAGACTGACGTAATGAATCTTCACGCCATTCGAGTCGGCGTAACCATGCTCGACACGTTTGTCGAGGTCGTTGTCAGCCCCGAGCGCGATCACGCAGGCAAGCGCCAGCAGGGCAAACAGACTGAGAGTCAGGGCGAGTAGTTTCATTCTGGTCTCCTGGTTGATTCCGTTTTACCGGACGAAATCCGAAGCAGTCCGCGGCTTCGTACCTGTCTTCGGTCTGCTTCAGTGACTGCCGATTGTTTATGACTGCAATTTCTGGTTGCGCGTATTCTCCAACGATGCCGGGGCGGATGGCAATACAGCCGCGTTTTTCCCGGCCGTCAATGCGGACTCCCGGGCCCCTTGCGTCATTGCCTTTGAATATTTGCCGGAAGATAATGTGCGCCGCAACACACGGAACGATTTCCTTTCCATTCATCACAGCAGCAATAACACCCGCCGCGCCCGCCTGGATAGCTGCGGCGCCGGAGGATGCTCCTCATGAAATTCAACTGGTTCCACCTCATGCCGTATCGCTGGCTGCCCGACAACTTCCGCGAGCAGTACCACAGCGTCTGGGTTGACCTGCCGAATGCGCTCTACGACCCGGAGCGCGGCCACACGCTCTACAACGAGTATCTCGACATGCTCGAATACGCCGACCAGCTGGGCTTCGATGCCGTCGGCGTGAACGAACATCACCAGAACGGCTACGGGATGATGCCTTCGCCGAACCTGATGGCGGCGGCGCTCGTGCGCCGCACCGAGCGGGCGATGATTCTGGTACTCGGCAATTCGATTGCGCTCTACAACCCGCCGACGCGCGTGGCCGAGGACTTCGCGATGCTCGACGTGATCTCCGGCGGGCGGCTGATCGCCGGCTTTCCGGTCGGCACGCCGATGGATGTCAACTACTGCTACGGCCAGAACCCGGTCACGCTGCGCGACAAGTACCGCGAGGCACACGACCTGATCATCAAAGCGTGGCAGGAGCGCGAGCCGTTCGCGTGGAACGGCAAATACACGAAGCTGCGTTACGTCAACCTCTGGCCGCAGCCGATTCAGAAACCGCACCCGCCCGTCTGGGTTCCCGGCACCGGCTCGATTGAGACGTGGGATTTCTGCGCCGAGCGCGGTTACAACTACAGCTATCTTTCCTTCAGCGGCTACAAGCGGGCGCAGCGCGTGCTTGACGGCTTCTGGGAGCGCATGGCGGCGCTCGGGCGTGAGGCGAATCCTTACAGCTGCACTTTCTTCCAGCAGATTTGCGTGAGCGACACCGACGAATCGTGCGAGCGCGAATGGTGGCCGCACGTGGATTACTTCTTCAACCGGTGTCTGCACCTCTACCCGGGCATGATGGGGCCGCCGGGTTATATGACCGAGGCCTCGATCCGCGCCGGGATCGTCGCTCAGGCCGGCAACACGTCGCTGAATATGGGGATGAACAAGACGTGGAAGGAACTGGTCGAAGGCGGTTACATCATCGCCGGCTCGCCCGCGACCGTGCGCCAGCAGTGCGAGGAACTGGCGCGGTCATTGCGCTGCGGCCATCTCGGATTAGGGCTGCACATGGGTTCAGCGCCGATGGAATTGACGAACCGCTCGACTTATTTGTTTGCGACCGAAGTGATGCCGCACCTGCGCCCGATCTGGGGCGAGTACGAAGACCATTGGTGGCCGAAGGCGCTGCCCCCGGACAGACGTGACAAGGCCGGCAGCCACAACGCTGCCGTGAAAGCTCAGGCCGAACGTACGCAGGAGGTGCAGAAATGAACATGCCACGATCCGTTCTGCTCAACCTTGGCGCAGGTCGTCCGACCGTCGAAGTCATCGAAGCCGGTGACGGCGCGCGGCTGCTCTTCCTCCACGGCGCGGGCGGCATCTCGGCGTGGGAAGGCGTGCTGCCACTGCTCGCCGAACGCTTTCACGTTTACGCGCCGCTGCTGCCGGGCTTCGGCCAGTCCACGGGGCTCGAATATCTGGAAGACCAGTTCGACCTGTTCATGCACGGCTTCGACGTGATCGAGGCGCTCGGCCTGAGTCAGCCTTACATCGTCGGAGAATCGCTCGGCGGCTGGATGGCGGCGGAGATGGCCGCGCTGCGACCGAAAGATGTCAGGCGTCTGGCGCTCGTCGCCCCCGTTGGCTTGTGGCGCGACGAGGCCCCGGTCACCGACCTGTTCGGGATGATGCCGCACGAACTGGTGCCGTACCTGTATCACAACCTCGGCTGCCCGGCGGCGCAGCGGATGATGTCTTTCACGCAGCTCTTCAGCGACAAGGATGACCGCACGCAGGAGCAGATTGAAACGATCATCGCGCTCTCGCGCGGCTTCCGCACGGCGGCGAAGTTCCTCTTCCCGATCCCCGAAGCGGGGCTGGAGCGCAGGCTGTGGCGGATCAAGGCGCCGACGCTCGTCGTGTGGGGCGAACAGGACCGGTTCATCTCGCCGATTTACGCGGACATTTTCAAAGAGAAGATTGCGGGCGCAGAGGTCGTCAGATTGCCGAACACCGGGCATGCGATGAGCCTCGAATCGCCGGAACTGCTGGCCGGGGCGCTGATCCGCTGGGGACAACAATGAGACAGCAACTCCGATTGAACAGAACTTCGCGGCGTGAGTTTCTGACCGCAGCTACCGGCGCGATTGCGATTGCTGCCGGCGGGTCTTCAGCTTTCGGAAGACCTCTTTTGGTTGCCCGCGCGGACAGCAACCTCACGTCTCTGACTTTGCGGCAGGCAGCAAATCTGCTGCGGAAGAAAGAGGTCTCTTCTGTTGATCTGACGCAGGCCTGTCTCGCTCGCATCGCGCAATATCAGCCGACGATCAATGCCTTCATCACGGTCACTGCTGAAAAGGCGCTCGCACAGGCGCGGGAAATGGACGCGGAAGCTCGCGGCGGGAAGTGGCGCGGGCCGCTGCACGGCGTGCCCATCGCGATCAAGGACAACGTTGACACCGCGGGCATCCGCACCTCCGCCGCGAGCGCCCTGTTTGCGGATCGCGTCCCGACGGAAGACGCCGAGGTTGTGCGCCGGCTGAAAGCCGCGGGCGCGGTGATCCTGGGCAAGCTGAATATGGATGAGTTCGCCGCCGGCGGCACGTCCACGAGTACGTACTTTGGCCCGGTGCATAACCCCTGGGCGCCGGATCGGATTGTCGGCGGCTCTTCGGGCGGGTCGGGCGCGGCGGTGACAGCTGAGCTTTGTTTCGGCGCGCTCGGCACTGACACGGGCGGCTCTATCCGGACGCCCGCGTCGTTCTGCGGCATCGTCGGCCTCAAACCGACTTATGGCCGCGTCAGCATTCGCGGCGTGATCCCGCTTTCGTGGTCGCTCGACACCGTCGGCCCGATGTGCCGGACGGTCGAGGATGCGGCGGTGCTGTTGCAGGTGATTGCCGGCTACGACGCGCAGGACACGACTTCGGCGGATGTCTCTGTACCAGATTACGTGGCGGGGATGAAAGCGCCGCTGGCGGGCTTGCGCCTCGGAATGCCAGTCGCGCAGTACTATGACAAGCTTGATGCGGATGTCGAAGCGGCGATCAATGCGGCGCTGGCAGTGCTTGGCAAACTCACGGCGGGCTCACGTGAAGTCGAACTGCCGGCGGTCGGGACGATCTACACCGCGCTCGGCGGGGCCGAGACTTACGCTTATCACGCTCAGTGGTTCGCCAGAACGCCGCAGCTTTATCAGCTGACGCTGCGGCGGCGGCTGGAAGCGGCGGCGAAAGTCCCGGCGGCGGATTACGTGCTGCTGCGCCGTGAAGTCGAGCGCCAGCGCAGGGAGATCGGCAAAGTCTTTAGTGAGGTGGATCTGCTCGTCACGCCGACCGTCAAGATCCCGCCGCGCACGATTGATGAGAGCATCAAACGCGCGGAGAGCGACAAGCCTCTGCCGCCGGAGCTGGGCAATACGAATCAGTTTAATATCTTCGGCCTGCCCAGCATCTCCGTGCCCTGCGGCTTCACGAAAACAGGACTGCCAGTCGGGTTGCAGATCAGCGGGCCGCACTGGGCCGAAGCGCGTGTGCTGGCGCTCGCGCACGCTTACGAGCAGGCCACCGAGTGGCACAAACAGCGCCCATTACTGAAGCCCCGGGAATGAGGGTGAGGATTGAAGGTGAGAGACTTGTTATGCCGCTCATACTACCGTAAGCACCTACTCAGAGAACGACGTGAAAACATCTGTACACGGCGCAAACTTATTGGGCGAGTCCCTGGCCGGGCGGTCTCGTCTTTACTCTGTTGATATGCTTCGCGGCTTGGTAATGGTCATCATGGCGCTCGACCACGTCCGCGATTTCTTCTCCAATGCTTACGCCATCGATCCAACCGATCTGTCCCAAACGAACCCCGCGCTGTTTTTGACTCGTTGGATCACACATTTTTGCGCTCCTGTCTTTGTATTCCTTGCGGGCACCGGCGCTTTTCTGTCTACCTCGCGCGGCAAGACAAAAAAGGAGCTGGCCCGCTTCCTCCTGACGCGTGGACTATGGCTGGTTTTTCTTGATCTCTTTTTTGTTCACACCTTCGGCTGGTGGTTCAACTTCGACTACCACTTACTCTATGGTGACGTGCTTTGGGCTTTGGGCTGGTCAATGGTGGTGATGTCCGGTCTGATCTTTCTTCCAGTGTGGTCTATCATGACGTTCGGTATCGCAATGGTGGCGCTCCATAACCTCTTCGATACCGTGCATGCCGACAGCTTTGGTCCTTTCCGCTGGCTTTGGGCGATTCTTCATAGTGGCGACATTTTGGAGCCGCAGCCCGGATTTCACTTCGTGCCCGGCTATCCACTCGTGCCCTGGATCGGAGTGATGGCCGTGGGCTATGGATTTGGCAAGCTCCTGCTTCGCCCGCAGGACAAGAGAAGAAAATGGCTGCTGGGATCAGGCATCGGGCTTACCGTTGCCTTCATTGTAATTCGCGCGATTAACTTTTATGGGGATCCGCATGGATGGACTATCCAGAAGACGGCATTCTTCACCTTCTTATCCTTCATGAACCCCGAAAAATATCCGCCCTCGCTCCTGTACCTGCTGATGACACTAGGGCCGGCAATAATTGTTCTTGCTCTATTTGAACGCATCTCACATCCGCTCAGTCGACCTTTCGTAATATTCGGTCGAGTGCCTCTCTTCTACTATTTGCTCCATCTTATAATTATCCACGCATTAGCTGTCGCTTTCGCCTATGCACGATACGGTCACGCCGAATGGATGTTCAGGAATGTAACGGTGCCGAGCAACTCTGTGCTTCCGTACCCTCAAGGCTACGGGTACAGTCTGGTGATAGTATACGCGATCTGGCTTGGCGTGGTTTTGATCCTTTATCCTGTTTGCCGATGGTTCGCTAACGTCAAAGGGCGTCGTCGTGAAGCGTGGTTAAGCTATTTATGAGCGATCCCCGTCATTCTCCTGGGGCAGCATAACAACTCGTTGGACTGGAGCGGCGGGAGCGTGTTTCTCAAGATATTTGGTGCGGCGAAGGTTGAATGAAATCGCGCCGCCCGGTCAACTCTGATGTTCACCGCCGCAGAACGCAGAGGAACCGCAGAGCGGAAGTTCCCCTCTGCGTTCTGCGGCGCCTGCGGCGGTGAAAGAACATTCCACAATCGTGCAGGAGGGGAAAGCAAATGGGATCTGATGCCGGCAGCAATTCCTGTCCTGCGACACACGTCACGAGGCGGGAATTTATCTCCGCTACCGGCTCAGTTGGAATCACGAAGCTCATGGCAGGGAATTCACAGTCATCAGTCAGGCCGGAAGCCGAACTCTGTTTCAAGGACGCCATCTCGCTGGCGCGGATGATTCGCAACCGTGAAGTGTCCGCGCCCGAAGTAATGACGGCCTTCCTCGCGCAGATCAGGCGGGTCAACCCGAAGGTCAACGCCATCTGTACATTCATTGGTGAGGAAGCATCGCTGCGTGCGGCCAGAGAAGCGGATGAGCGCCTCGCGAAAGGGCAGACACCGGGGCCGCTCTACGGATTGCCGCACGCGGTCAAAGACCTGGTTCCGACCGCAGGCATTCGGACGACGCAGGGCTCGCGCATTTACAAGGACTTCGTTCCCACTACTGATGCGCTGCTGGTCGAGCGGCTTAAAGCCGCGGGCGCGATCATCATCGGCAAGACCAACACGCCCGAATTCGGCGCCGGGTCACACACCTTCAACGAAGTCTTCGGGGCGACGCTCAACCCTTACGACCTCGGCAAATCCTGCGGCGGCAGCAGCGGCGGCGCGGCGGTGGCGCTGGCGTGCGGCATGCTCCCGCTCGCCGACGGCAGCGACATGGGCGGTTCGCTCAGGAACCCGGCGGGCTTCTGCAACGTCGTCGGCTTCCGAACTTCGCCGGGCCGCGTCCCGGTCTGGCCGTCTTCGCTCGCCTGGAACACGCTTTCAGTCGAAGGGCCGATGGGGCGCACGGTCGGTGACGTGGCCTTTCTGCTCTCGGTGCTGGCCGGGCCCGATCCGAGAGCGCCGATTTCAATCAATGAACCGGGCTGGCTTTTCTCAAGGCCTTTGCCGCGGGATTTCAAAGGTACGCGCATCGCGTGGAGCCGCAACCTGGGGCGCTACCCGGTCGAGCCTGCGGTCAACGAAGTGTGCGACAAGGCGCGTTCGACTTTCGCGGCGCTCGGCTGCCGTGTCGAGGACGGCGAGCCGGATTTCCGTGACGCCGATGAAATCTTCCAGGTTCTCCGCGCGTGGTCATACGCGCAGAACAGGGGCGAAGACCTCAGGCGAAATCGCCACCTGATCAAGGACACGGTGATCTGGAATACCGAACAGGGCTTGAAGCTGAGCGGACTGGATGTCTCGCGCGCCGAGGCGAAGCGCACGGAATTATTCCACCGCGTCCGGGAGTTTATGGAGCGCCACGAATTCCTCATCCTCCCTGTGTCGCAGGTCGCGCCCTTCCCGGTCGAGACCGACTGGATCAGAGAGATCAACGGCATCAGGATGCAGACCTACATAGACTGGATGGCCACCTGCTACGCGATCACCGTGACGGGTCTGCCCGCGATCTCCGTCCCGTGCGGCTTCACGAAGGAGGGGCTGCCCACGGGGCTGCAGATCGTCGGGCGGCACCAGCGTGACTTCGATGTCCTGCAACTGGCCTATGCCTTCGAGCAGGCGACGCAACATGGAAAGAACCGCCCGGCAGTGGCGGTATAAGAGACGCTGTGGAAATGACGTTATTCGCTGGTTATTGCTGTGAATAAATCACGGCGGCACTACTCTGGGAGCGCGAGCGGGACGCTCGCGCTCCCAGAGTAGTGCCGCGCACAGCCCCGAATAATTTACGGAAAGAATAATTTTGCCGGCCAGTATTCATCCCCCGCGGATGTAGAAAGGTGTAAGTCATGATGTTGAAACTCTCCTGCCTGCTCCTCGTCGGCCTGCTTCTGGCGGGGTCACGTCTCGCCCAGCAGCCTGGCGGCACAGTCTCCAGTGAGGAAGTCCGGCAGGCGGCAACGAAGGCCGTGGCCGTGGTGCAGAAGTCTGCGAAGAACTGGTCACTGCCGTGCGTCTCCTGCCATCACCAGATGTTGCCAGTGATGACCATCAGCCGGGCCCGCGAGCATGGCATCACGATCAATGAGGAACTGGCCGCAAAGAGCCTGCGCCAGACCGTCAACTATCTGAATCTCGATCATGCCGTTCAGGGCTCTCACGAGATAGACCCGGCCAGCAGTGAAGCCTCCACGCTCCTCGCGGCGCACGATGCGGGCGTCCCGCCGAACCCGACGGCCGCAGCCTACGCGCGTTTCATCGCCCGGCGGCAACTCCTCGAAGGCAAGTGGGGGACTGTTGATTCCCGCCCGCCGATGTCTTACAGCCAGATCACCATGACGGCCGTCTCGCTGCGCGCGCTGAGGCTTTATCTGCCCGCTCGCATGGCGGCTGAGACCACTGAAAGGGTGAAACGGGCCAGAGGCTGGCTGCAATCAGTCACGCCCAAAAGCACCGAAGAATTTACGTTCCGGTTGCGGGGGCTCGCGTGGGCGGGCGCTGACGCGGCGGTCGTGAAGAAGGCGGCGGACGAGCTGCTTGGCCAGCAGCGGCCAGATGGCGGCTGGGCGCAGCTCCCGACTCGCGCGAGTGACGCTTACTCGACCGGTGAGGCGCTGGTCGCTTTGCATGAGGCGGGAGGGCTGCCGGTGCGGCACGAGGCTTATCAGCGCGGCGTGCGGTTCCTGCTCGAGACGCAGGCGGCGGACGGCTCCTGGCTGGTGCCGACGAGGATTCTGCATCCTGCCCCGGTCAGCCCGGCTTACTTCGAGAGCGGTTTCCCTTACGGAAAAAATCAGTTCATCTCCATCGCCGGGACGTGCTGGGCGACGATGGCACTCTCACTCGCGCTCCCGCAAACGGCGGGCAGCAAGCCTGCAATACTGCAGCAGGAAGTCATGACCGCGAAAGTGGAACCGTGGGTTGAGACGGTTCTCTTTGGCAGCCCGGCGGAACTCCGCGCTCTGCTCAAGGGCGGGTTTGATCCGAACAGTAAAACCGCCGAAGGGACGACGGCGCTGATGATGGCCGCCGCGGATCCGGAGAAAGTCAGATTGCTGCTGGCAGCCGGGGCTGATGTCAACGCCAGGGCGAAGTCAGGCTTCACGGCGCTCGTGGCCGCTTCGGCTTACAGGGGAACGACTGAAGTGGTGCGGCTGCTGCTCGACAAGGGCGCCGAAGTGAAACCCAAAGACGGCAAACAGCCGATCTTCAATGCCTCGGCGGCCTTCCTCGCGACCGTCACGGGGGAGACTGAAAAGCTCGGGCTGCTGCTCGACAAGGGCGCCGACATTCGGCAGAAGATGACGCTCTTCGGCCAGTTCGATACTTTCGCGTTCCTCTACTCCGGGGGCCAGCAGGACGTGCCGATGGTCAGCTACCTGATTAAGAGAGGAGTGCCCGTGGATTTTGCGGACGCGGACGGCATCACGCTGCTGGCCGGGGCTGCTTTCTCGAACTTTCCCGAACTGGCGCGCGCCCTCATCGCCCTGGGCGCCGACGTCAATCACGTGGACTCGCTCGGGATGACGCCGCTGCTTTACGCGGCCAATATGGATTTCGGCAACACCGAACTGCTGGAGATCCTGATCAAAGCCGGGGCCGACCTGAAGGCAAAGAACAAGGACGGCCTGACGGCGCTCGCGCTCGCCAGAAAGTTCAACCACGCGAACAACCTCAGGGTGCTGGAAAGGGAAGGAGCCACCGAGTAAGGGGCAGGTGAGAGTCTCTCGTCCAAGGGCAATACAGGAGAAAAAATTATGAGCAGCGGTGACATCGCAGGGGTGCGCGAATTGATCGCTACCCTGCCGGACACAAATGCCCTGAGCGTGCAGGAATTTCGCGCGCTCTACGAACAACTTGGGCAGCAGTTCCCGGTGCCCGACGGAGTTTCAGTTGAAAAGACCGAGGCCGGCGGAGTGAGCGGCGAGTGGCTGCGGGCGCCGGAAGCGCGCGCTGATGCCGTCATTCTTTACGTCCACGGCGGCGGATATATGATCGGGTCAACCACTTCGCACCGGCACATGAACGCCGCTCTCAGTCAGGCGGCGGGCGTGTCGGTTCTTGCGCTCGATTACCGCCTCGGCCCCGAGAATCCGTTCCCCGCGGCGGTGGATGATGCAGTGAGCGCGTATCAATGGCTGCTCCGGCAGGACATCGCGCCGGGTCGCATCGCGATTGCCGGGGATTCGGCGGGCGGAGGGCTGACGGTGGCGACGCTTGTTGCGCTCGGCGAGCGCGGGCTTCCTCTGCCTGCCTCCGGCGTCTGCATCTCGCCGTGGGTTGACCTGACGATGACCGCCGCATCGTACACGACGAAGGCCGCCGCCGACCCGATAGTGACGCGCGAGGGTGTGATGCGGATGGCGCAGGCGTATCTGAACGATCAGGACGCGCGGACGCCGCTGGCCTCGCCGCTCTTCGCCTCCTTGGGCGGGCTGCCGCCGCTGCTCATTCAGGTGGGAACTGATGAAGTGCTGCTTGACGACTCACTCGGTCTGGAAAAGCGCGCGAAGGAGGCGGGCGTGGCAGTCACGCTGGAAGTGTGGGACGAGATGATTCACGTCTGGCATTACTTTTTCCCGATGCTGCGCGAAGGACGCGAAGCCCTCGCCCACGTCGGCGATTTCGTCCGCACCGGAATGGGTCTGGCCTGATGGGCCAGCGCGAAATCAATCTGCCTTTTTGAGGAAGATCATTTCACCGCAGAGCCGCAGAGAACGCCGAGGAAACGCAGAGAGTGGCTTTTCTCCACGCTGTCTCGGCGTTCTCTGCGGCTCTGCGGTGATCAACCTGGACTGGCCTAAACACTCTCAATGTTCAGGAGGAACACGATGCGAACTCTCTCCCATCTCCTGTTGTGCGGCGCAGTTCTGTTTGTGCTGGCGGGAACAGTGGCAAAAGCCCAGACCTGGCAGCCGCCGGCTGACGCGCAACGCTGCCCCTCGAAGTGGGGGGCGGGCGACCAGCGCGGTTCCGGCAACCACATGAAGCCGGAGACCGTGCTGCGCGCCGTCAGACTGATTCGCACCGGCGAAGTGATCGAGCTTGGTCAGGTACTCAGCTCCACGATGCCGTTCTTCGGGACGCGGCGCTTTGACATGCACACCAAACGCACCTTCATGAATCCGCAGTCGAACCGCCGGGGCAGCAACGAGGAACTCGTCGTCAGCGAGATCGGGCAGGTGGGCACGCAGTTCGACGGCTTCGCACATCAGACCATCGGCGACAGCCTGTACAACTGCTTCAAGCTTGATGAGATCGCGACCCGCAACGGCTTTGCGAAGCTCGGCGTCGAGAACGCGGGCGCGCTCATCACGCGCGGCGTGCTGATCGACGTGGCCGCCCTGAAAGGCGTGGAGATGCTGCCCGACAACTACGAGATCACCGTGCAGGATCTTGAGCAGGCGCTCAGGCGGCAGAATCTGAAACTCCAGCCTGGCGACGCCGTCATCATTCACACCGGCTATGGCAAGCTCTGGGGCAAGGACAATGCCCGCTATGCCAAAGGCTCACCCGGCATCGGCGCCGCCGCCGCCGAGTGGCTGGCGAAACAGGATCCGATGCTCGTCGGGGCCGACAACTCTTCCGTCGAAGTTAATCCCAATCCTGATCCGAAAGTGTCACTGCCCGTGCATCAGATCATGCTGGTGGTGAACGGCATTCACCTGCTCGAAAACCTGAAGCTCGATGAACTCGCGGCGAAGCGCGTCCAGGAGTTCGCCTTCATGATGCAGCCGCTCAAGATTCAGGGCGGCACCGGCTCGACGGTCGCACCCGTCGCCGTCCGTTGAAACGACCGGCAGATGCGATCAGACATGATGGCGTGAAGGCGCGCGCTGAAAAGGAGGCGATGATGCGTATTCGATATTCTGCTTTCGTCACCTGTCTGGTCTTCGGCCTGACGCTCTCGGCGGGGGCGCAGGATCAATGGCCGACCAGACAGTGGCCGACCGCGACACCGCAGGCCGTCGGACTCGAGGCCAAAGCGCTGGCCGATCTGGACGCGGACATTGCGAGCGGCAAGTATGGCTACGTTGACAGCATGCTCGTCATCCGGCACGGCAAGGTAGCGTACGACCGGTCATACAAACACGATTACGACCGGATTTATGGCGAAGATTCGAGGAAGCCCGGGCCGCTCAATGCGCACGATCCGACGGGGCCGTACAATTACTTCAATCCCTGGTGGCACCCTTTCTACCGCCGCGGCGAACTGCACACGATGCAATCGGTGACGAAGACCGTGACTTCGGTCGTGATCGGCGTCGCCACGGCGCGCAACGAATTCCCCTCCCTTGACACGCCGATCCTGAAATTCTTCGACACCGCGAAAGTCGCCAGCATTGATGAGCGCAAGCGGCGCCTCACTATCCGCCACCTGCTGACGATGACCGCGGGCTTCGACTGGAACGAAGCGCTTCCCTACAACGACCCGAATAACGCGGCGAGCCTGATGGAGGCGAGCGCCGACTGGGTGCAGTTCACCATTGACCGCCCGATGGCGCACGAGCCCGGCGCCGTCTTCGCTTACAACAGCGGTGCCACACAGCTGCTCGCGCACATCTTCAGAGTGGCGACCGGCAAAGACATCGAAGAGTATGCCGCGCAGCATCTCTTCGCGCCTCTTGGCATTGAGCAGTACCACTGGAAGCGCTCGCCATCGGGCCTCGCGGACACCGAAGGGGGACTTTACCTGCGGGCGCACGACCTGGCGAAGATCGCTTACCTCTTTTTGAAGAACGGAGTCTGGGAGGGCAGACAGATCGTCACGGCAGACTGGGTCAAGGCGTCCGTCGCGCCGAGCGCCACGGTCTCCGCCAGCGTGAAGTACGGCTTCAAGTGGTGGCTCTATCCTTACGGTGATGGCTCGCGCCTGGCGTGGGCCGGCTCGGGTTTCGGCGGCCAGATACCGGTCGTCGTGCCGGAGTACGACCTGGTGCTGGTCTTCACGGGCTGGAACATCCTGCCCGAAAAACCCAGACTCAGCCACCGCGTGGCCATTGATCGCGTCCTGCGCGCGGTGGCTGAGCAGCGCCATGACAGCGCGAAGGAATGACCTCTTACGGTTACAGGAAATCCTGATGATTGAATATGAACTGAAAGGCGCTGCAATCGGGCAGTAAACAACAGACAAAGGAGCCACACTTTGAAACTCAAAAACAGAATCGCTCTGGTCACGGGCGGCGGATCGGGCATCGGCCGCGAAATCTGCCTCGTCTTCGCCCGCGAAGGCGCGAGCGTCGCCGTCAATGACATCAACGCTGCCGGCATTGAAGAGACCATCAGGCTGATGGGCGAATCCGGCGGCAGAGCGCTCGCCGTGCCAGCCGACGTTTCAGACAGCGATCAGGTCAGGCGGATGTTTGCCGCGGCGCATGATCGTTACGGCACGCTCGATATTCTGGTCAACAACGCGGGCATCGCCGAAGTGAGGGGGCCGGAAGAGACTGACCGCCTGAACCGCATCTTCGAGGCGCAGATGGGGGAGATGATGTCGGGCGGCCCCATCAGGACGCGCTGGGAGATGACTCAGAGCATGGATGATGAAACCTGGGATCGCATGCTGAGGGTGCATCTCTACGGCACGTTCTACTGCACGCGCGAGGCGCTCAAGCTGATGGAGCCGAAAAGCTACGGGCGGATCATCAACATCTCTTCGATTGCCGCGACCGAAGGGCTGGACGCCGCGCCGCATTACTCGGCGGCCAAGGCGGGCATTCTCGGCTTCACCCGCGCGCTCGCCCGCGAAGTCGGCCCGTTCGGGATCACCGTCAACGCGATTGCGCCCGGTTACATCGAGACGCCGATGACCGCGCCGCTGTCCGAAGCGGTGCGCGGGGCGTGGATCATGAACACGCCAACGAAGAAGTCAGGCAAGCCGAAGGACATTGCTGTCGCAGCGCTCTACCTGGCTGACGAAGAGAACGACTTTATGACCGGTCAGGTCATCAGCCCATGCGGCGGGTGGTGGATGCCGTGAGGTTCAGGCCGTTGGAGATGTCGCGAAGCGAACCGCCGGCTGACAGTTTGCGGGACAGGCTTATGTCATGTTTTCATTCCGGAAACTGCTTTGCATCAAGCCCCGGAACCAGCCGCAGTGCGTTCTTGTAGTAAATCTTCTTCAGCACTTCATCCGGCAACTGGAAGCCGTAAATGCGCCAGAAGGCGTGGCGCTTGCGGTAATACTCGAAATATTCATCGCGCGTTTCCATGGCGCGGAAATACCACTTGTATTCGTTCACCTCATAGATGTCTTTGCCGAACAACACGCGATCCTGATACTTGATCAGAAAGTCATGCGCCGAGTAAGGCTGACGGCCGAGTTCGGCCAGCACCGCCGCGTTGTCCGCGTAAACATTCGGGTAAGTGTCGAAGAGTCTGCCCAGCCGCTCCAGATCATTGCCGTGCCACGCGAGGTGCGCGACGATGAAGGTGGTTTTGGGGTGGCGCGCGAAAAGGTTATTGCGCTCGGTCATCAATGTCTCAAAGGTCGGATATTTTTCCGGCGGGCGGGCGCGTCCGGGGAATTGTTTGAGTTCAAGCCAGCGTTCGTTGTGGCGATCAATCGGGTCGAAGAAGACCGCCGGCTCGGCGATGTGAATCAGCACGGGGATTTTGAGCTTCGCGCACATCTCCCAGACCGGGTCGAATTCGGGATCGTCAACTTTGACGCGCTCGCCGCTTTTGTATTTCAGATCCATGCCGAAGTTCTTGAAAATCTTCAGCCCCTGTGCGCCGCAGCGGATATCCTCTTCGAGCCGAGCCGCCGCCCGTTTGCCGTAACCCGCCTCGTTCAGATCATTGAAGCTGAGGTTGGCGAAGACGACGAAGCGGTCAGGGTGACGGCCCTTCATAGCGGCAATCATCTGCCTGAGTCTTTCGCCCGTGCCGCCGCTCAGGTTGACCAGCACTCTGAGGTTGATCGAATCCATCTCTTTGACGAGCTTGTCCACGTATTCCGGCGACGTTTCGTTGTGGTGACTGTGGATGTCAATGAACGGGTATTTGGCGCGCTCAACTTTATGTTCTCTGGTGACGAGCGTGGATTTCGGCTCGTATTCCTCAATGGTCAGTGACTGATTCGCGGACTGAGCCCGGGCCTGAGCGGGTGCGAGCAGGAGGCTGACGAGTGAGATGGCAGTTACAGAAAATGAGCGGATAAACGAGGCGGGGGAAGTTTGTGTTCTGTGCATGATCAATATGCTCAAACCGCGCGGAATGGGATGCATTACCTGCGCGACAACAGATGGTCTTCAGATTTTTCGGTGACGGCGACGCAATGAATACGCTTCGCCGAAGGAGGGTAAAGAAAAACGGGGTAAAGTGCAAAAGTCCGCGAGAGTAAAATTCTATTCCTGCGGCGGGAACGGAATGACGACTCTGAACCCGATGCTGTCGAACCCACTGATCGGATGAAAGTGGTGGCGGTTGGCCGCGCGGCATTCCTCGCCGGGGAAGCTCCACGCGCCGCCGCGCAGCACGCGGGCCTGTCCCGTCTCCGGCCCGGTCGGATCAACTTCCGGCGCGAAGTGGTAATAGTCCTTGCCGTACCAGTCCTGACACCACTCCCAGACATTGCCGATCATATCGTGCAGGCCCCAGGCGTTCGGCAGCTTCCGCCCGACCGGGTGCGTGCCCTGATCGGAGTTGCGGTCGTACCAGGCGTACTGCCCGAGCAGTTTATCGTCATCGCCGAAGCTGTATTTTGTCTTCGTCCCGGCGCGGCAGGCGTATTCCCACTCGGCCTCGGTGGGCAAACGATAATTCCTGCCGGTCATCCGCGAGAGCTTCCGGCAGAAATCCGCCGCGCCCAGCCAGGAAACGCATTCCACCGGGTGATCACTGCTGTCGAAGAGGCTCGGATTGCTGCCCATCACTGCCTGCCACTGTGCCTGCGTCACGAGAAACCTGCCGATGAAGAATGGGGAAACGGAGACGGAAAATTGCGGATGCTCATCGGCTGTCCCCTGGCCATCGGGCGAACCGATCAGATACGTCCCGCCGGGCAGCGCGATCATCTCCAGACTGACGCCGTTGCCCAGGTCTTCGGCGAATGATTGCAGGACGAGGAGCTGCGAGGCCGCCTGCTCGGGCGCCTGTGGTTCGGCGAGCGCGATGGTTGCCGCGCGATTCTGGTCGGATATTTCCGACGGCAACTCCGGCTGCGCGGCGGGAACCACAACCTGGATCGGCGCGGTCATAAACATGGGGGCAGCCGCGGGTCTGGTGACCTGTCGCAATTCCTGTCGCATCGCCGCGGCTGAGGCCGGGCGCTCGTTCTGATTGAGCGACGCGGCCCGCTGAATGATGACTGAAACCGGGACCGGGACTTCCGGGTTGAGTTCGTGCGCCGGCCTGAGCGGGTCGGGTTGCCCGCTGAAAGTTTCAGCCGCGCGCTCGACCGCGTCGGGCGGCATCTGCCCGGTCAGCATCTGGTGCAGCGTCACGCCGAGCGCATAGAGGTCGCTGCGCGGCTCGGTGCCTTTGCCGTGAATCTGTTCGAGCGGCGCGTAATGCGGCGTGTGGCCGACCGTGCTTTTGTGGGAACCGGACATGCCGGCGACTGAGCCTTTCGCCAGACCGAAATCGAGCAGGATAATCTGACCGCCCGGCATGATCTTCAGGTTCGACGGCTTCAGGTCGCGGTGAATGATCGGCGGCTCGTGCGAGTGCAGGTAGTTGAGAACCTCAAGCAGCTGGTCGCCCCATTCCATCACCTGAGCGAGCGGGAAAGGCCCCTGCCGCTGGTCTTCGCGCTCGTCCATCATCTCGCGGAGGTCCTTGCCCGGGATGAATTCCATGACGAAGCACTGGCCGAGATCTTCAACGGAAAAGTAATCAATCGCGCGCGGCAGCGCGTTGTGGCGCAGGCTGCTGAGCAGGCGGGCTTCGCGCACGAACGCCTGGCTGAGTTCCTGAGACTTGGTCGAGTAACTGGACTCGACCCAGCCCGGGTACTCCTGCCGCAGGTAACTCTCCGTGCAGCGCATCTGCTTGATGACGACCGTGCTGCCGAGGTTCAGGTCGGTCGCCTGATAGATCAGGCCCATGCCGCCCGCGTCGCTGAACATCCGCATGATGTGGTAACGATTGTTGAGGACAGTTCCTTCAGTCAGCATAAGATTAAATCCGGGAGCGGGGCGGTGCCTGAGATCGGCGGGGCTCGCTTGTGGGAGTGCAAATTTAGCGGAAGGTTCGGGGCAGTACAACCATTTATTTTGGATTGAAGGAACTTTTAGTCTCCGGCCAGCGCCAGATGTCTGCTGGCAAATTCAGCGAAAGGTTCTGTCGCACACTCTGCCACGGCATTCGGCACAACACCATGCGCCGCATCCGTCACGTCGCGCATCCGGTTGGTCGGCGCGATGTCGCGCAGCCGTTCGTTGATGCGGCGCATTCTTTCGGCCCCGGGTTCGCGTCGCGCTTTTGCCAGGTCACCGGCAAAAGCCACAATCTCACCTCTTTCTCTCAGGGCTTCACGATCAATCAGCGTCAGGTTGCGGTCGCGTAAATTTGCCTGAATGATGTCGCCGGTCTGGAGGTACAGAATCCCGCCGCCGCGCTTCGCCTCGGGAGTGATGTGGCCGATGGCGGCGCCGTATGATACGCCGGAATAGCGCCCGTCGGTGATGATCATGGCGAGTTTTTTGAGAAAGCGGCTGGCGTTGACGTGCTGGATGGGCGTGAACATTTCGGGCATGCCGTAGGCTTCGGGCCCTTGTCCGCTGATCACGAGCGCGAATTTGATCAGGCGTTCGGCGACCAGATAATCGAAAAGCTCGTCTCTCGAAAAAGCGTTGATGCGCGCGTCCGCCGGCCGGCCGGAGTTGTGTTCGTAAATGCGCAGCAAATCTTCGCGGGTGATTTCGGCGTGCGCTTTGAGCGAGGCTTCAAAGTGGACATCGAGCAACTGGCGGTTGGCGTCGTCTTCGTTCTCGAAATACAGAACCACACTCAGCTGCCGATCGAATTCATCGAGCTGCGCGTCGGGCATGCCGCTGATCTTGACGACGGCCGAATCAAAGAAGTTGCCGCGCAGCACGTCCACGCCGCTGATCGGGCGGCGCGGGCGGCTGAGGATGATCGGATTGTTCGTGACCCCTTCGGCCGAGAGGTTGCGGGTGTCGGCGAGACGCTCGCGCCACGTCGTGCCGGTCGCCGTCGGCGCGTCCAGAGCCATCGGCACGTCGTTGCGGGTGAGTTCGTAGGTCACCGTTTCCATGCCGCGAATCTGCCCCGCGCAACATTGCTGCGCCAATTCAAAAATGGTGCGGCCCTGCGTCAGGCTGTAATCGAAGAGGTCGGGGATCGAATGCGCGCGGTGGATGCGCTCGTAATCGAAGATGCTGAAATCAACCCCGGCGTGGATCATCGCCGAGACCAGATGCATCATCAGGTTGGTCGAGCCGCCGGTCGTCGCGTGAATCCGGATCGCGTTCTCGATGTTGCGCCTGACCATCTCCGAAACTGAATAGTCAGGGTTGTTGCAGTAACTGAAAAGCCCGTCAACCGCGGCGTTGACTCGTTCCTGATCGGGCGGCTCGGTGAGCAGCTCGAGCGCAGGGTGGACCAGTCCGAAGCCCGCGACCAGATGGCGTGATGAGTTGCCCGTACCATTGAAGGCGCAGATGCCGCCCTTGCCGTCGCAGGTGTGGACGGCCAGACGTTTCTCAAAATCCTTATGCCCGGCTTCGGTGATGACGCCGGCGGCGACGGCACGGGTGAAGACCCCCTGGAAAGCCTGGTTCGATGAACATTGCAGCACGTAAGCCATCGCGTCGCGCAGGTCGTCGGCGATGTCAGGGTGATTCAGGCACTCGGCCTTCCGTGCCGTCGCTTCGATCTCCCCGCGCAAATCGTCAGGGATCGTGCCGCCTTTCAGCACGTGCGCGGGGGCGAAGGTCGCAAAGACGGGAGCGTCGCTGCGCGCGCGGCGCGTGACGTCAACGGCGGCGAGCGCGGCCACCGCCGCGAGCGGCTGCTTGTCGCAGCCCTGAATCACGAACGCGCCGTGATACGACTGCGCCTCCATCTGATTCGCGATCATCGCGGTCATGGCGTTGCGCGATTCGAGCGAGTAGCACATCCCGACGTTCGACTGCGCCGTGCCGTCGCACAGTACGGGGGTCGAAAACGCGAAGGGCACTCCGCCCTGCTGCCAGATGCGGACGGCGGCGCGGGCGGTCGTCTCCTGATCCATAATGTGCGCCGGGTGATCGGGCGAGCCGCCGATGACGGCGACGCGCGGGGCGTTGTCATCCAGCCGGTCAACGATCTCGGCGAGCGAGTAGTCGAGGTCGCGCAGGCCCAGGAGCGCGCGGCTGCGGTCGAGCAGCGCGGCGACCGTGATCGGCTCGTTGGCCTTGCCCTGAACTTCGCGGCGGTAAGGGTTGTCGCCGCGCGTGATGCGAATTCTTTCGGTCACGGATCCCTCCGATGATTTTTTTTACGGGCCCCGGGCAGAGCCTGCCGCATTCTGTCACTGCTTCGGGCCGCCCGGTGGCAATGAGCAAGGCTACGGGAAGGCACGGCGGGTGTCAAACGCGCGGAAGTGAAACGGGGGCGGGAACTTGCGACGCAAATTGTTCATTGACATTCCGGGCTCCGTTCTTTACTCTTTCACCGCTCTGAAGACCAAACAACGCTGTTCCATAACCCATTACGCTATTCGATGAAGACACTGCTGACCTGAGAGGGGCGCGAGAGCCCCGGGTCAGTAATCGAAGCGAAGGCCGTGAACGCCCACGAGAGAAAAAGCCAGTGTGACACAGCCCGATTACTCCTTGCCCCTTCCCCGACCCTGATATCGCTTCGTGATCCGGCAGGTTTTCTGAACCTGCGCACTAACAATTGAGCCCCGGAGGCAGAGACTGATATTGCCTATGGCAGAAGATCGCGTCGGGACGCAGACTGTTGCGCCGCCAGAAGACTCAGCACTTGTTCGGCCCGGTTATCCGAGATCGGCTTATCCTGAAGCTTACAACCCGGGGTACGGTGACCCCGCGGAGGCCGATGGGTTCCAGTTTCAGGAGATCTGGCGCAAGGTGCGCAAACACCGCTGGCTGATTTTGAGCCTCGCCGTCATCGTGACCAGCATCACCACCGTCGAAATATTCCGGACCAAATCCATCTACCAGGCTTCGGTCACGATTGAACTCGACCAGGGGAACCAGATGATGGTGCGGCGGGGCGACGTCTTCATCCAGACGGAGGACTCGGTCAGCGCCTGGGAACTCCCGCTGCTGATGAAGACGAAGATCCGTGCCCTCCAGAGCCGCCCGCTGCTCGAGGACGTGGTCGTCGGGCTGAAGCTGGACGAGAATCCGAAGTTTCTTGAAATCACGCAGAAGCGCTCCGTCCTCGACGCGGTGAAGCAGATTCGCGGCCTGTTCAGTCAGCAGAAGTCGGGCACGTCGGTGTCAAAGGCGGCTGAGCCTGACCTCAGCGCGGTCGAGCAGAAGACGATCCGCCCGCCGGCTGAAAGCGAACGCCTGTCGCCGTACGTCGCGGTGCTGGATGAAAACCTCTCGGCCTCGCCGCTCGAAGAGACGCGGATGCTGGTGATCTCTTACCGGCACACCGACCCGGTGCTGGCGGCCCAGGTGGCCAACGCCGCGGCGCGAATCTTCATCAACCGGACCTTTCAGAACAAGACCGAGAAGTTCACCAATGCCTCCACTTGGCTCGATGATTCGACCCGGAAGCTGAGGGCCCAGTTCGAGCAGGCCGAGCAGGCCCTCGCCAATTACAGCCGCGATAACGGCATCTTTACGATTGAAGGCAAATCGAATGAGAATCTGGCGACGACCAAGCTCGCGAAGATGCACGACGAGCTGACGCGCGCCGAGACCGATCGGCTGCTCAAGCAGTCGCTTTACGAAGAGGTCAAAGAGGGGCGCGTCGAGCGGCTGCCGGAAGCTTTCGCCAACCAGAAGACGAACAACCTCCAAGGCAGGCTCGATGATCTGAACACCATGGCCGCGCAGCTCAGCGCGAAATACGGCCCGGAAAATCCGAAGGTGATCGAACTGGAGGCCCAGATCAAGGCCACCGAAGAGCAGATCGCGGTCAGCCGCCAGAAGCTGGAAGAAAAACTCAAGGCCGATTACGAGCGCGCCGTGCGTGACGAGGAGTCGCTCCGGCAGGCCTTCAATCGCGCCAAATCGGAGGCCGTGAATCAGAATCAGGCCTCGATCCAGTACAGCCTGCTCAAGCAGGCCGTGGAGACGAACAAGGCGATCTACACCGACTTCCTCCAGAAGCAGAGCCAGGCCAAGATCGAGGTGGCCGAGCAGCACAGCAACATGCGGGTGATTGACCCGGCGGTGGCCCCGCTCTCCCCGGTCGGCCCGAAGCGCCTCCGCACGATCCTCTTCAGCCTCTTCCTGAGCCTGCTGGCCGGGGTCGGGCTGGCGCTCGTGGTCGAATTCTTCGACAACTCGATCCGCAACGTCGAGGACATCAGCCGCTACGCGCAGATGCCGCTGCTCGCCGTGATCCCGACAATCAGCACCAAGGCGTCGCGCCTCGTCGCCGCCGGGAGCGGCATCAAAAAGCTCGTCAACAGCGCCGCGGCGGCTGAGGAGAAGATGAAATCGGAGGCCGGCCTGGATCAGCCGGGCGGCGGGCCTTCGATCGCGCCGATCGTGGCTTTCGTGCGGCACTCGACGGTGTCCGAGGCTTACCGCATGCTCAGAACCTCGGTCATGCTCTCGACCGCCGGGGGCCCGCCGAAGACGATCCTCTTCACGAGCGGCCAGCCGTCCGAAGGCAAGACCACGACGACCGTCAACACCGCCATCGCGCTCGCCCGGCAGGGTTCATCCGTGATCATCGTGGACGCGGATCTGCGCCGCCCGATGATCCACCGCCTCTTCAACGTCGAGAGCCGGCAGGGGCTGTCAACTTACCTCTCGCGGGACGCCGAGCTTGACACCCTGATTCAGAAGCTGCCGGTTGACAACCTCTCGCTGCTGCCGTGCGGCCCGATCCCGCCGAACCCGGCCGAGCTGGTCGGCTCGGAGAAGATGAAGACGCTGCTGCAGGAACTGAGCAAGCGCTACGACCACGTCCTGGTTGATTCGCCGCCGGTCGTCCACGTGACCGACCCGGTGGTCCTCTCGACGATGGTTGACGGCGTGATTCTGGTGGTGTGCGGCGGAAAGACGACGCGGCAGGTGGTGCGCCGCGTCCGTCAGGAGCTGGCCTCCGTCAACGCCCGCACGATTGGCGTCGTCCTCAACAACGTGGACGTGCGGCGCGAAGGCTACGACGATTACTACTACTACCGCTACCATTCCGATCAGGCGCAGGAGTGGTGGGAAGGGCAGGGCGAGAAGAACGGCACCAGCGCGGGCGCGGGTTCCTGAAGCCGGAATTTTTTGGCGTCAGCGCGTCGCCTCGAAGATCAACAGAGTTCCCCGCAGGTTTTTCGGTGACTTTATTCAGGAGGACACCTTGTCAGATCTGGTTCTGCCCCGGCTCAAACGGACTCCCACTTGAATGGAGAAACTGGACCGCCTGGGCTGGGTGGATGGACTGTCATTTACGGCTTATGGGACGCGGATCGGGGTGCGGACCAACCGACCGGAAATGCTTGAGCAGGTCGAGCAGCATTTGCCGCCGGGGTGGAAGCCGGCGCCGTCACCGATCGTCGAGCGTCTCTATTCGCTCAAGGTCGGCGGTGCGGAGTCGAAGACCGGCAGCCGCCGGTTTCACCTTTTGTACGCGGGCCTGACGCGGCTCGCGCGGAGCATGGAACTCGACGAGGTCTTTGACAATTTCGCTTCCGACCTACAGCTCTATGTGGCTGAGTATGCGCGGCGGAGGGTGTTTGTCCATGCCGGAGTGGTCGGCTGGCGGGGGCAGGCCATCCTCATCCCCGGTCGCAGCTTCAGCGGCAAGACCACGCTCGTGGCGGAACTTGTGCGCGCCGGGGCGACTTACTATTCAGACGAGTACGCCGTGCTGGATGCGCAGGGCCGGGTTCACCCGTATGCGCGCCCGCTGGAGATCAGGGAGCAGCCGGCAGGCAAGCAGAAGAAGTATCCGGTTGAAGTGCTGGGGGGACAGTCCGGCCGCCAGCCGCTGCCGGTCGGGACAGTCGTCATTACCCAGTTCAAAGAGAAGGCCAGGTGGCGGCCTCAGAGCATCTCATCGGGGCAGGGGATCCTGGCCCTCCTCGCGAATACTGTGTCGGCCCGCCGGCAGCCGGAGGCCGCGCTCGCCGCTTTGAAGCAGGTCGCCTCGCGCGCGCGGTTGCTGAAAGGAGTTCGTGGCGAGGCCGGTGAAGTGACGGCGGCGCTGCTCGACGGCGTCGGCAATTGAAGGACGACCGCAGACGAATGCAGGTCGAGGTTTCTGTTTCCAGCCCGGGATTACTTTTCAGAGCCCTCTGAAAACAAGGCTGGGACAACTTTCGCCCCGGATAATAAAGGACAGAAAGAACAACCCACTATGAGAACAGGAACAACCCAACCGCTGCCTTGCGCGCGCGAGGAAGATCTGGTGAAACAGGAGTTGCAAGGTGAAACACTGGTGTACGATCTGAAGCGCCACAAAGCTCATTGCCTGAATCAGACCGCCGCCCTGGTCTGGAAGCATTGTGACGGACGAACTTCGGTGGCCGGGATCGCCGCGCGGATGGAAAAGGAGCTGCACACTCCGGTTAATGAAGATGTCATCTGGCTGGCGCTTGACCGCCTGGGGCAGGCACACCTGCTGGCGGCCGGGGCCGAAAGGAAGGCGGGCATGCCGGGGCTCACGCGCCGCGAAGTGATCCGCCGGCTCGGGCCGGCCGCGGCGCTCTCGCTGCCCGTGGTCGCTTCGATCCTGGCGCCGGAAGCCGCGCAGGCGGCGACCTGTATCGATCCGCCACAGTGTAATCCTGCGAATAACGGAAAATGCTGTAACGGGGGCGGCGTGTGCGACGGTGCTTCAGGCCTGTGCGTTTGAAGTAACCGTGGGTGCCGGCAGCACGTCTTAACTGAAGTTTGGTCAGAATCGCGCGCAAACGTGGGAAGGTGCTTGCCACCGCACTCTCTGGTGTGTGGCAGCAGTCTGTCCCGGCGACCGGGCTCGCGGCGGCTGAACTGGCTGAGATTCTGCCGCTGCTGCTCAAGTCCGGCAGTGCGGCTCTGGCCTGGTGGCGGGTGCGCCGCGACTCATTGCGAAACTCCCCGGCCGCACTGGAACTTCAGCAGGCCTACCGCCTGCACACCCTCCAAGCCGCAATCCACGAACAGGAAATCAGACAAGGCATTCCCTTCCTGCGCTCCCGGGGTATCGAGCCATTGCTCGGGAAGGGGTGGGCGGTGGCGCGACTTTACCCCGAGCCGGGGCTGCGGCCTTACGGCGATATTGATTTGTACGTGCGACCCGAGCAGTACGACGCAACTTCAGAGGCGCTTCGAGGTCCGGGCGTGCCGGCCTTCCCGGCGGATTTGCACCGCGGGTGCGCGGAACTCGACGACCGCAGCTTTGACGAACTCTGGCGCCGCTCGCTGGTCGTGAAGCTGGACGCGAGCGGGGCGGAGGTGAGGGTCTTCGGGCCCGAAGACCACCTTCGCCTGTTGTGCCTGCACACGCTGCGTCACGGCGCGTGGCGCCCGCTCTGGCTCTGCGACATTGCGGTGGCGCTGGAAACGCGCCCGGCCGACTTTGACTGGGATTACTTCCTCGGTGGCGACCAGAGGCGCACCGACTGGATCGCCTGCGCCATCGGGCTGGCCCATCAACTGCTCGGCGCGCGCGTTGCAGGCACTCCGGTCGAGTGGCGCGCCGGGCACCTGCCGGGCTGGCTGATTTCAACCGTCCTCCGGCAGTGGGGGGCAGGGCAGATCCCGCATGGCACGCGCCGGCCGATGGAAAATTATCTGCGCGACCCGGCAGGCCTGCTCGGCGCGTTGCGGATGCGCTGGCCGAACGCCATCGAGGCCACAGTCGGCGTGCGCGGGCCTTTCAATAACTGGCCGCGACTGCCGTTCCAACTCGGCGAATGTGTGGCGCGCACCTTCAGATTCGTCATGCAAACGGGCCTCTCCCGCTCCTGAATCTTCAGATTGGCAGGGCACAGGAATCTTCCACCGAAGTTGCGATTAAGGTCTCCCCTGCTGCAAACTCCCTGCTGCGCACCGTCTGGTTATCTCCCATAGAAGTTATCCATCCGGGCTGTCACCGGAAGTCTGAGGTGACAGAGCCTGATCAATCATTCCTTTTCGGTTGAGGGATGAGCGATCACGACAGAGTCGCTGGCGGCAGTGCGGGCACCCTGATTGTATCCCCCGTCCGGCATCCGGCCCGCCGGCGTCAACGAAGCAGGGAAGGAGATTCACTGACGCATGAAAGAATTTCTGAAAAACTCTTTGCCGCATGCCAGAGAGGATGAATTGATCATCCGCGAGGTGTCTGACGAGGTTCTGATCTATGACCTCAGGCGTCATCGCGCTTACTGCCTCAATCAGACTGCGGCACTCATCTGGCAATGTTGCGACGGGAAGACTCCGGTCGTCAGGATCAAAGCGCGACTGGAACGCGAGCTGAAAAAGCCGGCTGACGAAGAACTGATCAGGGTGGCGCTCGAGCGGTTTGATCAGACTCACCTGTTGCGCGAGCGCCTTGATCGGTCGGATGATTTTATGAGATTCACGCGCCGTGACCTGATGAAAAAAGTCGGGAAAGCCGCAGCCGTGGCTGTACCTGTAGTCACATCAATCATTGTGCCAACCGCGGCGCAGGCGGCAACGCTGATAGGCCCGTCTCAGTGCAACAGTGGGGACCCTCTCTATGTCGGTCGCTGCTGCAGTAATAATAAAATATGTCTTGCCGGCGGAAATGGGTGTGCCGGAGCAGCCTGCTGATGCCACAGTGCCTGCCTTTACCATTGCCGTGAAGACAGGGTAAATCCCGCAGATACCATCTGATCAAAAATATTCACCTGATTCGACGGGCCTGCTGACCTCTCAGCTATTCTCACCTCCGGGCTCGGGGTCTTTTCAAATTGACCGAAAATAATCCTTGCAGTCATCCCCAATTTTCAGGTAAAAGATACCCGTCCGTCCCGAAGACGCTTCAGCCTCGAAGCACCAATCAACCCGCTGGTGGCCAGGCATCCTCGACATCCCTGATCCAGACAGGCCACTGAACCCTTCACATAAAAAACCCTGCCCGGAATCGGAAGAATTGCCGCAACCGGAGTGACGGGCCATTGACTACCGTCCCGATAAAAGGACCGCAGGGCAGCACCAACCCTGTCACAGGCGGTGCCGGTTGACGCCCGGCGACCACGGCTGACCACTTCAGAGCCGTCACCCCGGCAATGTCAGCAGCCTGCCCGACTGGCCATTCCTCGCCCCCTTCCGATTCTGTCATCACCTTTTTAGCCGGACAGGTGTCAGCGGTGTCAGGAGACTGACCGGGGTCAGTCCCAGCAGTTATGAAGAAGAATCGAGCTACCTCATTACCTGCGACGCGTGAGGACGGGATCCTGGTTCAGGAGTTGTCAGATGAGGTTCTGGTCTATGACCTCCGGCGGCACAAGGCTCATTGCCTGAACCGCACGGCGGCCATCATCTGGAGACACTGTGACGGTCGCCGGACCGCCGCCGAAGTGGCGACCCTGACGGGGCGGGAATTGAAGACGAGGGTTGACGAGGGTGTCATCTGGCACGCCCTGGAGCAACTGGAAAAAGCCGGACTGCTTGAAGACCGGGTCGCACTGCCAAAGCAGATGGAGGGGCTGTCACGCCGGCAGATGATGAAGCGGCTGGGGGCCGGGGCCGTGATTGCATTGCCGCTGATCACCTCGATCATCGCGCCGACCGCCGCACAAGCCGCCTCCAACCTCCCCAACGGCACTCCCTGCACTGCCAGCAGCCAGTGCGCGAGCAGATGCTGCCGAAAAACCGACCTGATCTGCCGCCCGGTGGGACAGGGGGCTTGTCTGTAATTCACCAATTTCACTCTCTCCGCAGCACGCCTCTCAAACGCCAGCGCAAAACCAGATCTGCTTCCCGTCTTCGGTTATTCCGACGACCATTTCCTCCCAGGTAAACGGCCGCCAGAGACTCCGACGACCCGGACCAGCGGAATTCTGTTTCGGCACGTCATCAGCCTGCACGTGCCGCTCCGAACGAACAGCCCTTCAGGCCTGACCGCTCCTGGCTATGACAGTCACCCCGCGCCCATCCCTTTACACTCTTTACACTCTTTACACCGTTTACACGCCGACTTTTACATCCTTTACATAAACCGCCGCCTGACGGCCTTTTTTCAGGCTTTTATCACACAGCGGAACCTTTTCCGGCCACTTTTGAAACAAAGGACAGGGGCAGGTCGTCATATAATCGTCGCCGATCAATGAAGGCAGATGCCCGGACCCGAACGCATTCGAAAACGTAATTTGAAAATACTGAAGGTCAGGAAAAAAATCCGTGAAGACACTCGCAATGAAAAAACTATCACTCGTAACTCTCCTCGTTTTATCAGCCGCCCTGCTGTGCCATTCCGCGATTCAGGCGCAAAGCACCTCTTCGTTACGCGGCCAGGTCGTGGATGAAGTGGGCGCGATTATTCCAGGCGCGAACGTCACGGTGACCGCTGTTGACGGGCCGAACGCTGGGAAGCCGCGGACGACCGTCGCCAACGCTGCGGGTGAATTCGCGATCCCGAATCTGGCGCCGGGCACTTACACGCTGACAGTTGAGTTCAAAGGCTTCCAGCCCTTTGTGCAAAGCGACCTGACACTGCCGCTCGCCTCCCCGCTGAAAGTGACGCTGGCCGTGGCGGCGGTCAACGTCACGGAAGAAGTGAAATCAGAGACCAACACGGTCGGCACTGACCCGGATCAGAATCAGAATGCGACGGTGCTGGGCGAGGACTTCATCAAGACGCTGCCCGATAACGAAGATGACCTGCGCGATTATCTGCAGGCGCTGGCCGGCCCGGCCGCCGCCGGCGCGAACGGCGGGCAGGGTGGCGCGCAGATTCTGGTCAACGGCTTCAGCGGCGGCAGGCTGCCACCGAAGGAGGCGATCCTGCAGATCAAGATCAACCAGAATCCGTACTCCGCCGAATTCTCGCAGCCCGGTTTCGGCCGCATCGAAATTATCACCAAGCCCGGCAACGATCAGTGGCGCGGCTCGTTCGGGACGAACTTCCGCAATTCGGCGCTCGACGCGCGCAACGCCTTCGCCCTGCAGAAGCCCGACCTCAGTCAGCAGCAGTACAACTTCAATTTAAGCGGGCCGATCATCAAAAAGAAGATGTCGTTCTTCGCCAACATGGAGCGGAGAATTCTGGATGGCGGCAGCACCACCAACGCGACCACGCTCGCCGGCCCGTTCGTCGCCAACGTTCTGGCCCCGAACCGCAACACGAATTTCGGCATCCGGACTGACTATCTGGTCAATAACAAGAACACGCTGAGCGTCAATTATCACCGCTCAATGCGCGAAAGCATGAATCAGGAATTCGCCGTCAGGTTCGGCGGCGGGTTCGCATTTTTTGGTGGCGGCGGCGGTCGCGGCGGTGGCGGCGCGAGCGGCGTGGTCAACTTCACGCTGCCCGAGCGCGGCACCGATTCAGAAGGGACGAGCAACGACCTGCAGATTGCCAACACCACCATCCTCTCCTCGCGTCTGATCAACGAGGCGCGGCTGCGGATGGGCTATGACACGAGCGAGGCGCACGCGCGCACCCAGGGGGTGGCGGTCAACGTGCTGGACGCCTTCAACGGCGGCGGCTCGCCGACGGGCTTTAGCAATTCGCGGCAGTTCGATTACGAATTGCAGAACTACCTGACCTACACACTGAAGAAACACACCATCAAAGGTGGCGTCCAGATTCAGTACGTCAAACACAACGATTACAGCGCGAATAATTTCAACGGCACTTACACTTTCCCCAGTCTGGAGGTTTATCGCGCCATTCTCAACGGCGAGCAGATTCCACTCAGCAGCCCGCGCGGGCGCTATCAGTTCACGACCAATGCCGGCAACCCGCAGCTGCGTTACAGCCAGACTGAGTATTCGTGGTTCATCAACGATGACTTTCGCCTCAATCAGGCTTTCACACTCTCGCTCGGGTTGCGTCACGAATTCCAGACGCACCTCGATGACAGGATGAATTTCGCCCCGCGCGTCGGCATCGCGTGGTCGCCGTTCAAGGACCGCAAGACGACTTTCCGCGCGGGCGGGGGCATTTTCTACCAGCGGTTAAGTGATAACACCTACGCTCTCTCGCTGCGTTACAACGGTCTGACGCAGCAGAGCATCGTGATTGACAACCCGCTCTACAATCCGAATTACAAGCCCGGGGATCCGTTCCCGCTCGCCGGGGGGTCAACGCTGAACGTGCAGAATTCGATCATCCGCACGCTTGACCCGAATCTCCAGGCGCCTTACACGATCAGCTTCAACGGCAGCGTCGAACGGCAACTGCCGTACGGTCTGGTCGGGTCTGCGACCTACATCTACTCGCGAGGCGTGCATCAGTACCGCTCGCGCAACATCAACGCCCCGCTGCCCGGCACAATCACCCTTGCTACGCCCGACGGGGTCAGGCCTGACCCGACTCAGGGCAACATCTTCCAGGTCGAGTCGTCGGCGAAATCCATCTATCAGGGATTCCAGTTCCGGCTCGACCGGCGGATGGGCAGGCTGTTTACGGTCTTTAGCAACTACTCGCTCTCCTTCGCCCACAACGATTCGGAAGGCACGGGGACGACGCCCGCGAACAACTATGACCTGCGTTCCGAGTGGGGGCCGTCATCTTTCAACCGCCGCCATTCGCTCTTCATCGGCGGCCGCGTCTCGTTGCCGAAGGGGATCACGCTGGCGCCGTTCATCATGGCTTCGAGCGGGGGGCCCTTCAACATCACGCTCGGGCAGGATCTGAACCGCGACACGAGCTTCAACGACCGCCCGGCGGGCATCAACCGCAATTCCGACCTGCCGGCGAGCCTTTATTCGCAGCTTACCTTCTGCCGCACCGGCCGGCCTGACCTGGCCAGCCCGGGCACATGCATCGGCGGGCAGACTTACGGTGATTACCTGGCGGCCAATTTCCCGAACGGCGTCCATGCCATCGGGCCGGGCGCGCTCAACGTCAACCTGAATGTGAGCAAGACCTGGGGCTTTGGTAAACGTCCTGAGGCTGCGGCCCAGGACGGACAGGGCGGTCGTGGTGGCCGCGGTGGTGGCGGTCGTGGTGGCGGCGGTGGCGGTGGCCGTGGTGGCGGTGGAGGCATGCGCGGCGGCGGTATGGGCGGCTTTGGCGGAGGCGGGATGGGGCCGGGCGGCTTTGGTGGCGGCGGTGCCGAGGGCTCGCGGTATACCGTTCAGCTTTCCGCGCAGATCACGAACCTGCTCAACCGCGTCAATTTCAGTCAGTACAGCGGCACGCTGACTTCGCCTTACTTCGGGGCTTCGAGCAGCGCCAGCGCGGCCCGGCAGTTTGAGTTGAATCTGCGGTTCAGCTTCTGAGATAACACCAACAAGCAACCTGGCAGACCTGTGTTCGGTGACAGTCATCGGACACAGGTCTTTCTTTTTGCCCCGAACTCTGATTGTGATCACCGGCTTGATTTATGCCGAGGCCGGTTAATAAACTGCTCCGGTCTTCATCCGAAAAATTCGCCTCACCGACAATTCAGGTAAAGGAGGCCTATGAACCTCGAAATCAACTACCGTGTCGCCATGATCGCGGCGGCCAGCAAAGGGCTCGGCAAAGCCTGCGCGATGGCGCTCGCCAGTGAAGGCTGTCGCATTTCGATCTGCTCACGCAGCGCCGAAGAACTGGAAAAAGCGCGCGGCGAAATTGCCTCGCATTCGGGCTGGGAGGTCGTCAGCGTCGTCGCGGACGTTTCATCCGCCGCGGATCTGAATAAATGGTATCAGCAGACGATTGCCCGCTTCGGTCAGGTGGACATCCTCGTCACGAACACCGGCGGGCCGCCGGTCTCGAAATTTATGAACCTCACCGACGAGCAGTGGCAGCGGGGAGTTGATTCCACGCTCATGAATGTCGTGCGCCTCTCGCGGCTGGTGATCCCCGGCATGCAGCAGAAAAAATGGGGCCGCATCATCCACCTGACTTCGTTCGTCGCGAAACAGCCGCTTGATGACCTGACGATCTCAAGCACGCTGCGCGCGGGCTTGTCGGGGTTGACCAAAACGATGGCGAATCAGGTGGGGCCGGATAACATCACGGTCAACGCCGTGCTGATGGGCCATTTCAAAACTGACCGCCAGACTCAGATCGCCGAACTGCGCGCGAAGGAGCGCGGCATCAGTCACGAGGAGTATTTCGCGGAAGTCGCCGCGACGGTCCCGCTCCGCCGCCTGGGCGAGCCGCGTGAATGCGCTGATCTCGTTGCTTTCCTCGCCTCCGAGCGCGCAGGTTACCTGACGGGCACTTCAATACAGATTGACGGCGGGTTGACGCGCGGGACGATGTGAGGTCAGGCAGGCGTCAGCGCCCGGATAACTTTCACTTTCGTCGTTCTGCTTCTATCTCGCGCAGTTCGCGGCGCAGTACCTTGCCGACGGCGCTCTTGGGCAGGCTCGCGGCGAATTCGATCACCGCGGGCCACTTGTATTTCGCGAGCCGCGTCTTGCAATGCTCCATCAGTTCCTCGGCGGTCGCCTGGAGCCCGGGCTTGAGGACGACGAAGGCTTTGACGACTTCGCCGCGGTATTCATCGGGCGTGCCGATGACGGCGGCTTCGAGGACTGCCGGGTGCGTGAACAACACCTCTTCGACTTCGTTCGGATAGACGTTGAAGCCGTTGACGATGAGCATATCCTTCTTGCGCTGGACGATGTAAAAGTATCCGTCCTCATCCATCCGCGCGATGTCGCCGGTGTAAAGCCAGCCGTCGCGCAATGTCTGCGCCGTCTCTTCGGGCTTGTTCCAGTAACCTTTCATCACCTGCGGGCCGCGCACGCACAGCTCACCCTCTTCGCCCACCGGCAGTTCGCGCTCGCCGGTTTCGAGGTCAACGATTTTGCATTCCGTGCTGATGAAGGGCAGGCCGATGCTGCCCGGCTTGCGCATCGCCAGGGTCGGCGTGCTGTGGGTCGTCGGCGAAGCCTCGGTCAGCCCGTAGCCTTCGTAGAGCATGAGCCCGGTCATCTTCTCGAACTTCTCAATCACTTCAACCGGCAGGGGCGCGGAGCCGCTGTTGTAGCGGCGCACCTTTTCGAGCCCGGCATTTTTCGCCTCCGGGTGATTGATCATCGAGATGAACAGGGTCGGCACGCTCGGGAAGAAGGTCGGCTGGTAAGTGCGGATCGCTTCGAGCAGTAAATTCACGTCGAATTTCGGGATCTGAATCTGCATCGCGCCCTGCCACGTGCCGAGCAGAATGCCGACCGTCTGGCCGTAAATGTGAAAGTACGGGATCACCATCAGATAACGTTCGTTGCCCGGCTGGCTGAGTCCCTTTCCCCACAAGTACGCCTGAACCGTGTTCGAGAACAGATTGCGGTGCGTGAGCATCGCGCCTTTCGGCGTGCCCGTCGTGCCGCCGGTGTATTGCAACACGGCGACGTCCTCTGCGGCATTAATCTCGACTCGCGGCAGGTCAGGCTCGCTCACATCCGCGATCAGTTTTGAAAATGACAGCGTGCCTTCGGGCGTCGGGCCGGCGGTCGCGGGGCTGGCCGAATATGCCTGCACGCTGGTGGTGATGACTGTTTCAATCGCCGTCTGAGTTTTGATCGCGGCGACGAGTGGCGCCAGCAGGTCGAGCGTGATGATGGCGCGCATCCCCGAATCGTTCGCGACGACCGCGACCTCGCGCGCCGTGTAGATCGGATTGATGTTGGTGACGATTGCGCCGAGCCGTATGATCGCGAAAAAGCTGATCACGTACTGTGGGCAGTTCGGCAGCATAATCCCGACGCGGTCGCCCTTGCCGATGCCCATTTGCGCGAGCGCCGTGGCCAGTCTGTCCGCCTGCGATTTCACTTCACCGAACGTCAGTTGCGCGCCGAGGAAGGCCGAAGCCGGGCGGTCACGGTAGAGGCCCGTCGCGATCTGCAGGATGTGATAAAGCGGCTGCCCGGGGAAGGTCGCGTTTTCAGGAACCCAGTAATCGTAATGCTTCAGCCAGGGCTTTTGCGCGTAAGGTGATTGTCCGGTCATTTGTTCCATGGTTCAGTAAATCAGGAAGAGTGAATACGAAAAACGAAAGTAACTAAACAGACGAAACGCTCCCGTCTGGCAAAGCCCTTTTCGTTTGTTTCGTATTCTCTCTTTCTCTTCAAACGATGGTTGTTCCACCATCCACCACAATCGTCTGTCCGGTGATGTAATCTGAAGCGTCGCCCGCGAGGAAGACGGCGACGCCTTTCAATTCGCCCGCCCGCCCGACGCGGCGCATCGGGGCTGCGGTCGCGATCATCTCTTCGGCGCGCTCCAGAACCTTTTCGGTCATCCGGGAAGGGAAGAAGCCCGGCGCAATCGCGTTGACGCGGATGTTGTGCGTCGCCCATTTGGCGGCGAGTTCGCGGGTCAGCGCGATCAGCCCGCCCTTGGCCGCGACGTAAGCGGCGGTGTGCTGGCCTTCGGGCAGCGTGCCGATGATCCCGGCGATTGAAGCGACGTTGATGATCCGGCCGTACCGCTGTTTGATCATCTCGCGCCCGGCGGCCTGGCAGAAGAGGAACTGCCCGGTCAGGTCAATGTCAATCACCATTTTCCACTTATCGAGCGGCACTTCCTCGGCGGGCTGACCCCAGGTGACCCCGGCGTTATTGACGAGGATGTCTACCCGGCCGAAAGACTCGATGGTTTTGCCGACGGCGTTTTGCACGTCTTCGGGTCTGGAAACGTCGCACAGCACGCCCGCGCATTTAAAGCCGCGCGCTGTAAATTCTTTGACCGCCGGAGTCAGCCATTGTTCGCGCCTCGCGACGAGCATGAGCGATGCCCCGGCTTCGGCGAGTCCCTCGGCCATCTCCTGCCCGAGCCCGCGCGAGCCTCCCGTGACCAGCGCAACTTTGCCGGTCAGATCGAACAGATCAGCCAGTTTCGTCATTGGATTGTCGCCTCCCGGAAATCACGAATGTGAACAGCCGTTGCTGTCATCGTATTACATGCCGGGCCGGTTGCGAAAGTCGCCGGAAGGGTCAGTGGGGGAAGTTCATTTCCGCTTCCTGATTCTGTCCGCGGCTTTTCTGTTGATCCCCGCACCTGTGTCGAGCGACAGCCTGATGAATGGCTGCTCTTCTCGGGCTGACATCTGTTCTGACACGGCAGCGGGGAGGGCGGCGCGGGAGGCTTCGATCACAAACTCTTTTTCGGGATGAACGGCAATGACGAAGCCGCCGGAGTCATCAGTCGTGACCTCGTCTGTTTCCCACTGCCAACGGGCGGTGAATGCGTCCGGCTGTGACGGCGCGACGTTAATGATTCTGACGCGGGCGCCGGCCGCGGGCTCTCCGGTCTGGCTGGCGACGAGGCCACGCACCCGACTGGTTCTGATCAACTGAAACTCGATGTGTTTTGCCTCCCCCTCGCCGAGCGCGATGCGCTGAAGTTCTGCGGCAAAGCCTTCAACCTTCGTACTGAAGCAGAGGTCACCCGGGGGCAGATCGTCAGTCTCGAACCAGCCGTCTTCGGCGACCTTCAGGTGTCCGAGCGTGATGCCCTGCTCGTTGTAAATGGCGATGCCGATTTCCGCCGCCAGCGGGCTGCCGGTCTCGCGTTCGATCACGCGACCGGTGACTCTGCCACGGCGGGGCGGCTCTACAAACAGATCGATCAGTCGCGTGAAAGCGAACGGCGCTGACAAAGCCGACAACACACTCCTGCCGGTCGGGCTTCTGGCCGGCGAAACCGGCGGCGTTGCATCCCTCCCGCGCCGCGCGCTCTGGAGCGGACCGGAATACAAACCATAGACGTAACCGATCCTGATCGTGGCATCAATCCGTTTGCACGGAACGCCTGCATCGTCAGGTTTGCACGTCGCGCCATGTCCGTCCTGATACAGCACCGGCCATTGCCACGCCGGGCTGCGCGGGTCGCTGAGGTCATCCGCGAGGCCGTCGCGGTCCTGGTCGCCGACGGCGACGCAGTTGTACGGCGTGCAGGACAACCTGACCGTCAGGTCAGGGTAGAAGAGGCTCTGGATCAGGTCATCCTCGTCCGGCTCGTCCAGTTCGTAAACCGTCATGAAGTTCTGTTTGATGGTTAGCGTCTTCCCGTCAAGTATTTTGCACCCGCCGTCATCCGCAATGCCGTCGTTGTCATAATCCACCATCGCCGGAACCGGGATGCGAAGCAGCAGGCCGCCGTACGTATTCGGCCCGCACGGCGAGTGCTGATCAACCTGGTAAGTGAAGCCATGCGGCGGCACCGTGTCGTTCCAGTACCACGAATCGCTGAACGGGTAGCCGTTGGCGGGCAGGGGAACGTCCGAGTTGGGAAGAGGGAAGTTGAGGTATGCCGGGGTGCGATAGCGATTGTTCACCGAGCAGCTGTTCCACTGCACCTTGATGTTCGAGCAGTCGCGATCCCAGCCCTTGAACTGATCCGTGTCGTGCTTGCTGCCGACGTTCGAACTGACGCCCCAGTTGCCCCACGGGACGCTGTGAAACGGCCCGTCGCACTCTTCCTCGGTTTTGTAAGCGTAGCGGTTGTGATTGACGAGGTTGACGGTGACGAGACACTGGCCCTGCCCGAGGGCGGAACTGCTGAGCAGCAGACAGCAGACAGAAATGGACAACGACCGCACGGGTGAAAACTTCATAGCCGCCTCCCTTTATGTCTTCGCGGTAGCGGGCGAAGCATATAGGACGATGGGGAAAAGGTAAATGTGAGGGGCCCGAACGCCGCTACTGATTTTTTCTCCGCCCCGCCGGAGGCATTGCTTGACAATGGCGATTGCCAGCAGTTAGATTTTCGGCGTTTTCATATCCGGTACGTCAGTTTCATACAGCTTTAGGTTTTCAGACGTAGTAACAACAGGTCAACCTCGATACCCGGAGGAACCATGGACATCTCTTCCCACGATGTTCTCCTGGTTGGTGGTGGTGGTGCGGGTCTCAGAGCCGCAATTGCAGTTTCCGAAGTTAATCCCAGACTCAGCGTTGCCGTAGTTTCAAAAGTCTACCCGATGCGCAGCCACACGGTCTCCGCAGAGGGCGGAGCCGCGGGCGTCATCAAGCCCGGTGACTCGCTCGACGAACACGCCTACGACACGATCTCCGGCGGCGACTGGATGAGCGATCAGGACGCTGTCGAGGCCTTCGTCCAGGAAGCCCCGAAGGAACTGCTGCAGCTCGAACACTGGGGCTGCCCGTGGAGCAGGGAACCGGACGGGCACATCGCCGTGCGGCCTTTTGGCGGAATGAAGAAAGAGCGCACGTGGTTCGCCGCCGACAAGACCGGCTTCCACATGCTCCATACGCTCTTCCAGACCTCACTCAAATACAATGCCGTCACGCGTTATGACGAATGGTTCGTCACTAAATTACTGGTTGACGACGGGCAGGTGCGCGGCGTGGTGGCCATCGAACTGATGACCGGCAGGATTCAGGCCATCCTCGCCAAAGCCGTGATCATCTGCACCGGGGGCTGCGGCAAGGTCTTCCCGTTCACGACCAATGCCAACATCAAGAACGGCGACGGCATGTCGCTCGTCTATCGCGCTGGCGCGCCGCTCAAGGACATGGAGTTTGTCCAGTACCACCCGACGGGCCTGCCCTTCACCGGCATCCTGATCACCGAGGCCGCGCGCGCCGAGGGCGGTTACCTGCTCAACAAGGACGGCTATCGGTATTTGCAGGATTACGATTTGGGGAAGCCGGAGCCGACGCCGGTGCTGCGCTCGATGGAGCTGGGGCCGCGCGACCGGCTGTCGCAGGCCTTCGTCAAGGAGTATGAAAAAGGCCGCACCATCGAAACCCCGTACGGCCATGTCGTCCACCTCGATGTCCGTCATCTCGGCGAGAAGAAGATCAACAGCAAGATCCCCTTCGTGCGCGAGCTGTGTCTTAAGTACGAGAACATTGACCCGGTCAAAGAGATGATCCCGGTCAGGCCCGTCGTGCATTACATGATGGGCGGCGTGCATACCGACATCAACGCGGCGACGCCGATCAAAGGGCTGTTTGCCGCGGGCGAGGCCGCGTGCGTGAGCATCAACGGGGCGAACCGGCTGGGTTCCAATTCGCTGACCGAACTGCTGGTCTTCGGCGCGCGCGCGGGCCGTGCGGCGGCTGAGTTCGCTGCGGGACAGCAGGAATCAAATGCCGGCCAGGTCATTGCGCAGGCGATGGACGAGCAGCGGCGACTGGAGCAGCAGTACCTCCACAAGACCGGTGGCAGCGAGCGCATCTCGGCGATCAGGGAAGAGATGCAGAAGGCGATGGAGAAGGGCGCGGGCATTTACCGCACGCACGATTCGCTGGCCGAGGCCGCGGGCACAATCGCCGGGTTGCAGGAGCGGTTCAGGAACATCGCCATCTCCGACCACAGCTACACATTCAATACCGAACTGACCGCGGCGCTCGAACTCTCGTACATGCTCGACGTGGCCGAAGCGATCATCCGGTGCGCGCTCGACCGGAAGGAGTCGCGCGGCTCGCACCAGCGCACGGACTTCCCGAAGCGCGATGACGTGAATTTCCTGGCGCATTCGATGGTGTCCCGCAACGCCGACGGGACGACGCGGGTGGAATACCTGCCCGTCACGATCACTCGCTGGCCGCCCGGCGAACGGGTTTACGGAAGATAGGAAAGACAGGAGAAGCAGGAGTCAATGGCTGAAACAATCATGCTCGAAGTGGCGCGCTACCGCCCCGAGGAAGAGGAAGAACCGACATTCCAGAGTTACGAAGTCCCGTTGCGCAAGGACTGGGTCGTCCTCGATGCGCTCAATTACGTCAAGGACAAACTCGACGGCTCGCTTTCCTACCGCTGGTCGTGCCGCATGGGGGTCTGCGGGAGCTGCGGGATGATGGTTAACGGCGAGCCGAAACTGACCTGCGCCACCTTCCTGACCAGTTACGCGCCCGGACCGGTGCGCGTTGAGCCGCTCAGGTATTTCCCCGTCGTGCGCGATCTGGTCGTCGAACTCTCGGATTTCATGGCCAAGCTCAAGGGCGTCAACCCGTGGATCGTCCGCGAGGACGAGAAGCCGCTGGAAGAAGGCGAGTACCTGCAGACGCCGGAGCAGCTTGATGAATACAAGCAGTACAGCATGTGCATCAACTGCCTGCTCTGTTACGCCGCGTGTCCGGTCTACGGGCTCGACCAGCATTTTGTCGGGCCGGCGGCGCTCGCGCTGGCGCAGCGCTACAACATGGACAGCCGCGACGAGGGCACGGAAGAGCGGCTCGATCTGCTCTCGCAGCACGAGGGCATCTGGGGCTGCACCTTCGTCGGCGAATGCACGAAGGTCTGCCCCAAGCACGTTGACCCGGCGGGCGCGATTCAGCAGTACAAGCTGACGGCGACGACGGCCTGGTACAAATCGCTGCTGATGCCGTGGGGTAAGAAGGAACAGGGGAAGAAGGGGGAATAAGGCAGATGGCTGGTTACACTCTGTATCATCCGAAGTGGTATCGCCCGCGGGTTTCAACCTGGTGGTGGATGTGGAAATGGAACTACCTGAAATTCATCCTGCGCGAGCTGACGAGCCTGTCTGTCGCTTATTCGGTGGTCATCCTGCTGACTCTGCTTTACTGCCTGAGCGAGGGGCCGGCCGGGTACGCGGACTTTCTTGATCTGATGAGGTCGCCGCTGATGATCGCCCTCAGCGTACTCAGCTTTATCTTCATCATGTTTCATGCGATCAGCTGGTTCAATCTGGCACCGAAGGCGATGACCGTGCGGGTGGGCGGCAGGCGGGTGCCGGGTCTGCTGATCGCGCTGCCCAATTACGTCGCGTGGGTTGCGGCCTCGGCGGTGATTGCGTGGTTCATCCTTGGAGGGAAATTCTGATGCCGGCGAAAAGATCCAACGAGCCGTTCCTGTGGTCGCTCTTCAGTTCCGGCGGGATGATCGCGGCGCTCCTGCTCCCGGTGATGCTCTTCCTGTTCGGCGTGGCGTTCCCGCTGGGGTGGATCGCTGAGCCGGGTTATCGAAACCTGCTCGAACTGTTCAGGAATCCGATTGTGAAGCTGGGGTTATTCGTGATGTGTTCGCTGCCGCTCTTTCACTGGGCGCACCGTTTCCGCTTCACGCTCTACGATGGGTTGCAGATCAAGCACCTGAACGAACTGATCTTTCTGATCTGTTACGGCGGGGCTGTGGCTGGAACATTGCTGGCCGCGTGGCTGTTATGGAACCTTTAGGAGCCGTAAAAAATAAGTTGGCCAAGTGATGAATGCCTCCTCAACGCAGAGGCGCGGAGGAAGCAGAGGGAGCGCAGAGAGAGGAAAAAACTCTGCGTTGTCTCTGTGTTCTCTGCGCCTGCGGCGGTGAAAGGGCTTCGGTCTACTGACACGAGGCGCGCTATGTTCGAGTTGAAGACCATTTCCAGAGAAGCCATCCCGCAGGCGCTCGAAAGGGCCGAGCGTTACCGGTTGCTCAATGATCCCGGGGAGGCCGAGAGCATCTGTCTCGACGTGCTGGCCGTTGACCCCGAGAACCAGCAGGCGCTCGTCACCATGCTGCTCGCGATCACGGATCGTTACGGCAAGGGCTACGCCGTCGGCGATACGCGGGCCAGGGAACTCGTCCCGCGCCTGAAGGATGAATACCAGCGCGCTTACTACTCCGGCATCATCTGTGAGCGGCGAGCCAAAGCCATTCTCTATTCAGGCGTCCCCGGCGCGGCCTATGATGCCTACGAATGGATGCGCGAGGCGATGAGCTGGTACGAGAAGGCCGAGGCGATTCGCCCGCCGGGGAACGATGCGGCGGTCTTACGCTGGAACACCTGCGCGCGCATGATTATGCGCAACAACCTGGCCCCGCGGCCACAGGACACGTCACCTAACTTCGGCGAGTGAGCGCCGGGGTTGCAGCCGGAAGGGAAGAGTCAACAGCGGATCGTCTGACCAGTTGAGGCAGAAGAAGACACGCGGCGACAGTCGCCATCCGGTGTCGCATCCCGTCGGCTCCTCAAACGAATAAAATCTCATTCCCGCTTGTGATGAGCCGGGGCGCAGCCGTAAAATCCCCCGCGACCAGTCACCCCCGATTCAAAACAGTGACATCGCATTCAGCCCCGGAGACATTATTCCCTTGCTCCATTCAACTCAGTGTGCAGTTCTGGTGACGGCTCATCACGGATGGCCACTCATCGCCGCAGGCTGCCGCCGGCAGGTGTTTCACCTGCTTAAATACAAAGCGGGAGGCAGAGCTTGCGCATTCTGATCACGAATAACCGGCTGGCGCAGCCGAGCGGCTCGGAACTTTATGTGCGCGATCTGGCTGTAGCGCTGCTCCGGCGCGGGCATTCGCCGGTTGTCTACAGCCCGCATCTCGGCGACCTGGCGCGGGAACTCCGGCAGGCGACTGTCCCGGTGATTGACCGGCTGGAGGCGCTCAAGGCCGCGCCCGACCTGATTCACGGGCAGCACCATGTCGAGGCGATGATGGCGCTGCTGCATTTCCCGCAGACGCCGGCGGTGTTCGTTTGTCACGGCTGGCTGCCGTGGGCGGAGACGCCCCCGCGCTTCCCGCGCATCCTGCGTTACGTGGCCGTGGATCACACCTGCCGCGACCGTCTGGTTTGTGAGGGAGGCATCCCCGAAGACCGGGTGCGGGTGATCCTCAATTTCGTTGACCTCGGACGTTTCAGGGCGCGCGGGCCGCTCCCGGCGCGGCCGCAGCGCGCGCTGGTCTTCAGCAACAACGCTCGCGAAGACAACTATTACCGCGTCATCGAGAGCGCCTGTCGCCGCGCCGGGATGGCCGTTGATGTGGTGGGGATGGGGGTCAACAACGTCAGTCAGCAACCCGAAAGAATTCTGGCGCAATACGACGTGGTCTTCGCCAAAGCGCGCTGCGCCCTGGAGGCGCTGGCAACTGGTAACGCCGTGGTGCTGTGCGATCAGGCCGGCGCCGGGCCGATGGTGACGACGGGCGAACTGGCCCGCCTGCGCCGTTTGAATTTCGGCATCCGGACTCTTCAGGAGCCGATCCGCCCTGAGATTATCGCCCGCGAGATCAACCGTTATGACCCCGCCGACGCCGCCGAAGTGACGCGGCAGGTTCGCGCCACCGCCGGGATCGAGGCCGCGGTGGATGAACTGATCGCCCTTTACCAGAACGTGCTGACGGAATACAGGGAGGCCGGCGGCGACAGGGAATCAGAGGGGCGCGCCGCCGCCGCTTATCTCGACTGGTTGAGAGACAGCCTGGACAGGGAGGGGGCCATTTATAACCCGGCGCTGGTGCGACTCGGTCGGCGATTGCTGCGTGTCCCTTTGCTCGGCAGGCTGATCCGCACCGGCGTCAAAAGTATTTCCTCAAGGTTCAATCCATGAACCGGCTCATCTCGTGTCCGCCTGATTGCCCCCGATCCCTGCTGTCGAAGTGAGACTCTCCCGCCGCGTACCATGACCTCATCCCTGACCAGCCGGGTTCGGAGCGGCGTGACGTGGAATGCCGCGTCTGTCTGCCTCAACTACCTGACCGGGATCTTCCGGGCCGTCGTGCTGGCCAGGCTGCTGGCCCCCGACGCTTTCGGCCTGTTCGGGCTGGCCCTGACCATTCAGGCGGCACTCATCGCGTTCGCGAACGTCGGGCTTGAAACCTTTCTGGTCGCCACGCGGTTTGAGACCGACGACGAACTCACCACGCATCTGAATACGATCTGGACGGCTGAGCTGATTAAGAAAGCCGGGCTGACGATCCTTCTTCTGCTGGCCGTTTATCCGACCGTCCGGTTTTACGGCGAGCCACAGCTTTACGTCATCCTCCCGCTCATCAGCCTGACGCCGCTGATTCAGGGGTTCCAGAACATCGGGTGGCTGATCGAGCGCAAGCAGGTCAGCTTTCGCCGGATCGTCCGGCTCGAACAACTCAACAACCTGATCGCCACCTGCACCGTCATCGGCTGCGCGTGGTGGACGCGGAGCGTGTGGGCGCTGGTCGCGAGCCAGCTCATGTCTGCCGCGAGCGGCGTTGTGCTGTCATACCTCTTTCATCCCTGGCGCCCGCGCCTGGCCTTTGACCGGGGGGCCTTCAGTCGGGCCTTCAACTTCGGGAAATACACCGTCGTCATCAACGTCATGAGCTACATCACCACGATGGCCGACAACATCTTCATCGGGCGCCTCCAGGGGGCGTCGGCGCTGGGCATTTACGTCGCGGCATATAACTTCGCCAGCCAGCCCGTCACGATCATCGCCAGCACCATCGGGAACGTCATGCTGCCGGCTTACACCGAACTGGGCGCCCACGGCCGCGAACGGCCTGAGCGCGCCTTCATCCGCGTGTTTGCCCCGGGTTCCGCGCTGCTCGCGATGATGGCAGTAGTCATGGCGCTGCTGGCCGATGAGATCATCCTGGTGCTTTACGGCGCGAAATGGGCGGCGGCTGGGGAGTTATTGAGGATTCTCGCGCTGGTGGGTTTCAGCCGCGGCCACCTGAACCTGATCTCCCCATTCCTGGTGAGCCGGTGCGGGTACGCCCCTGAAGCGAGAGCGAAGACACTGGAAGCGGTCGTCTTTCTGACCCTGCTCTACCCCCTGACCGTCAGATTCGGGGCGCAGGGCGCGGCGTGGGCCGGAACGGTCGTCTATCTTTTCACCATGCTCAATCGGCTGCGACTGGTCAGGTCGCTGTCGCCGTCGGTCTTCCGACAGGTCATGAAAATCCTGTCGGTCGTCTTATTCGCCGGTGTGACTGGTCTGGCGGCCGGCCTGCTCGTGAAGACCGGGATTCAATCGGCGCTGCTGCGATTGATCTGTGGCGGTGCGGCCTCGGCGCTGATCATGTCTGCAATTACGCTCCGGCTGCTGCCCGATTTGCGGAGGATCGGGCTGATTGCGATGGGCCGGCGAGTGTGAGCCGGGATCAGAATTATTTTCCCGCCAGTCTTCGCAGGCTCTCCTCATAAGGCGCCCGCGCCACTCCGCGTTCAGTGATGATCGCCGCGACATAACGATTCGGCGTCACGTCGAAAGCCGGGTTGGCGACGCTGATTCCGGCGGGCGCGAGGCGCGCCTCGCGCACATGCGTGACTTCGCGCTCATGGCGCTCCTCAATCGGAATCTCATCGCCCGACTTCAAACTTAAATCGAGCGTTGAAATCGGGGCCGCGACGTAAAACGGGATGTTGTTTTCCTTCGCCAGTACCGCGACCGAATAAGTCCCGATCTTGTTCGCCACGTCCCCGTTCGCGGCGATGCGGTCGGCGCCGACGATCACACAGTCAATCCTGCCGGCCTTCATAAAATGCCCGGCCATGTTGTCGGTGATCAGCGTGACCGGGATCTGATCCTTGTGCAGTTCCCATGCGGTCAGCCGCGCGCCCTGCAGGAACGGCCTGGTTTCGTCGGCGAAGACGGCGACTTTCTTCCCGGCTTCGGCGGCGGCGCGGATGACGCCAAGCGCCGTGCCGTAACCGGCCGTCGCGAGCGCGCCCGCGTTGCAATGCGTCAGCACGGTCGCGCCGTCCGGGATCAGTTCGGCGCCGTGGCGGCCCATCGCCTGATTGGCGGCAATGTCTTCGTCGTGCATGCGCCGCGATTCCTCGACGAGGCGCGCGCGAATCGTGGCGAGGCTGCTGCCGTCGCGTTTCAACGATTGATACAGGTTGCGCATCCGCTCAATCGCCCAGAAGAGGTTGACGGCGGTCGGGCGCGTCGCGCCGAGTACTTCGCAGATGTGATCGAGGGCCCGCTCGAATTCAGCCGGGTCTTCGGTCCGCGTGTCGCGCGCGCCCAGGGCCACGCCCATCGCGGCGGCCACGCCAATCGCCGGTGCGCCGCGCACGACCATCTCTTTGATGGCTTCGGCGACTTCCTCGTAAGTGCGAAAGACGGGGTAAACTTCTTCGGTCGGCAGTCGTCGCTGGTCAATCATGACGACTCCCTCGTCAGTCCAGTCGAGAGTCTTGATCATAGTTTCGGGGTCAACAGAAGTAGTAAATGGAAATTGCGTCGGTCACCTGATGGTAACCGCCAGTGCAGTGTAGTGAGCGGGAAGCATTCCGTCAATTCAGGCCGAAGCCGCGCGGGTTGCTCAGACTATCTGAGCAGTATCAGGCACGCATTGTTCTTTGTCCCCGGAGGGGACCGAATTCAATAGCCGTGGGTTTCACCCACGGGAACCCGGCAGCACGAACCCCAACCCTGAAAGGGTTGTAGCTGAATGTGAGCTGCGACCCTTTCAGGGTCGGTGGGCTGATGGTAACGACTCCGTGGGTTTCACCCACGACTATTGAAGCCCGCCCTTTCAGGGCTGCCAGCGGAACTTCTCAAATCGTCGTGACGAGTCAGGTCAGGAACTCCCGGATCTTTTCATCCTCCACATCCCAGAACAATTCATCCTCCTTATCGAAGATGATCTTCCCGTCCACGAGCATCAGGATGCGGGTGTTGATCAGGCAGAATTCGTTGTTCTCTCTCCGCATGACCGGCTCGCCGCCCGGCTTCGCTTCGCAGAAGTGTGAGCAGAGGTAACGCACCTCGTCGAGGTTCTGGGTGACGTAAATCGAGCCGACCCCGACCACATCGCGCTGGCGGATGATTTCACGCATCAGGCGGCGGCTGACAATCGGGTCGAGCCCCGAACACGGCGAGTCGTAAAACATAATTTCCGGCGAGCCGGCCAGCGCGCGGGCAATCGCGGCGCGGCGGCTCATCCCGCCCGACAACTCATCGGGCATCAGGTCGTAAGCCTCTTCGAGCCCGACCACGTCGAGTACCCGCCGCACTTCGTTCTCGATGTCGTCTTCCTGCCAGCCCTGCTGCGACAGGCGGTAAGCCACGTTCTCCGCGACGCTCAGCGAAAAGAGCGCGTCAGTTTGCAGCACCACTCCGGTCTTCAGGCGCGGGTCGAACATCTGCTCTTCCTGCAGCCCGGTGATCTCCTGACCGGCGAGGAAAATCTGCCCGCTGTCGGGTTTGATCAGGCCGATGGCCAGCTTGATGACCGTGGATTTGCCGCAGTTTGACGGGCCGAGGATGACCCGCATCTCGCCGCGCGGCACGGCGAAGCTGATGTCGTCGAGCAGCACGCGTTCATCGAAGGCGATTGAGACGTTCCGAAATTCGATGGCGGGAGGTGGGTGTTGATCGCTCACAATGGTTTCCCTTGCAGGTCTTCAGAAGGCGTAAACGTTACCAGATCGAAGGCACAGCCGACTCATCGAATTCCAGTGTCTTCCCGTCGGGCATGACGTGGATGATGCGCGCCGCCCCCAGTGCCCGCAGCGGGGGCGCGAGCAGCCCGACGCGGTGGCAGTTCGCGCGCGGCTCGCGCACGTGCCGGGTGAGGGGTTGCGACTCGGAACACATCAGCACTACGCGCAACTCCGCGGAAAGTTCCATCACACGATCCAGCCCGCGCGCCAGCTCCGGCGGCGGCGCCACCACTTTCCCCCCGCACTCCGGGAGGTGTTCGTAGCCGATGCCACACCGGCGCAGCGACTCGGCGAGCGCCGGCCCGTTATATTGCGGCCAGCGGGAACGTGCCGCGCTCCGCACGTCGCACACGAATGCGATCCGGTGCTGCCGGAGCAGTTCGATGAAGTGAACCATCGGGTGCCGGCCGTGTCCGATGGTATAAATTGTCGGGCCGGAAGTTTTCATCGGGTAATGCTCGACCGTCACTTTATGACCTCGTCGCTATTCTGGACTCAGTGCCGTGACCGTCGCAACCCGATTTTTTTGCGGCCCCTGCTCTTGATCTGTCAGCCGTCTGTTGTAAGCTTGGCACTCCCTGCAGGTGCGTCAGAATCCGGCGCGCAAACTTTTATCCTCCGACCGGCCCGGTCAGGGCCGGTCGCAAACTTTCACCGAATCAGGAAACCGTCACGACCATGGAGCATTCTCTTTTCGCACACATCGAGCAGGCCCCTCCCGATCCGATCATCGGGCTGACTGAAGCTTTCAACGCCGACACGAACCCGGGCAAAGCCAACCTGGGCGTCGGCGTTTACCAGGACGGGGCGGGCAAAGTCCCGGTGCTGAAAGTCGTCCGCGAAGCCGAAACGCGCTGGCTCGCACAGGAAGCGACCAAGACCTACCTGGGCATTGACGGCCTGCCCGCTTACAACCAGCAGGTGCAGAGACTCCTGTTCGGCGCGGATTCACCCATTATTGCCGAAGGCCGGGCCGTCACGGTGCAGGGCCTCGGGGGAACCGGCGCGCTCAAAATCGGCGCGGATTTCCTGAAGCGTTTCTTCCCGCAGTCACAAATCTGGATCAGCGACCCGAGCTGGGAAAATCATCGGATGCTGTTTGAAGCCGCCGGATTCACCGTCAACAACTATCCTTACTACGACCCGGCGACGCATGGCCTCAACTTCGGCGGCATGGTCGAGGCGCTCAAAAGCCTGCCCGCGCAAAGCATCGTCGTGCTGCACGCGCGCTGCCACAATCCCACGGGAGTTGATCTCGGCGACGAGCGGTGGAAAATCCTGGTTGATCTGTTCCAGGCATCCAATCTGATCCCGTTTCTTGATTTCGCCTATCAGGGGTTCAGCGAGGGCCTCGACCAGGACGCCTTCGCCGTGCGCGCGTTCGCCGAAGCCGGGGTGCCATGCCTGATTGCCAACTCGTTCTCAAAATCATTCGGCCTCTATCGCGAGCGCGTCGGCGCCCTGACGATTCTGACGAGCGGCGCCGACGAATCGAAGCGGCTGCTGAGCCAGGTCAAGCGGATCATCCGCACCAACTATTCCAGCCCCTCCTCGCACGGCGCGCAGATCGTGGCGGCAGTGCTGGCTGATGCGGAATTGCGTGCGCAGTGGGAGACGGAACTGGCCGAAATGCGTGAACGCATTCACCGGATGCGCGACCTGTTTGTGAAGATGCTGCGCGAAAAGGGCGTGGAGCAGGACTTCAGTTTCATCAGACAGCAGCGCGGAATGTTCTCTTATTCGGGCCTGACGAGGGATCAGGTGCAGCGGCTGCGCGACGAATACAGTATCTACATCGTCGGCAGCGGTCGGATCTGCCTGGCGGCGATGAACGAGAATAATGTCGGATACGTTTGTGAGGCTATCGCTGAGGTTTTGTAGAGCCTGAATTGAGACATGACCGGGAGAAGTGGTGTGTGAAATCCGTGGGACAAGATGGCATCTTGTCCCACGACTTACTGTGCCGAATTATCGTGCCTGCCTTGTGTAGCTGCTGACATACGACGGCAGTGAAATTCCATCGGACAATCTGGGGTCAGGAACCGGCGCAGCCGCAGCCAGACTGAGTGGCAACACCCCTGCCCAGACCGGAATGACGTAGTCTTCTTCATCATCAATCGGCGGGCCGGTGCGCACTTTCGCCGACACTTCGACGAGCGGCAGCGTCAGTACAAGCGTGGCTTTCAGTTCCTGTTCGTTCGGCTCACGCACTTCATCCCACCTGCGGGGAATGATCTGCTCGGAGATCGCCCGCAGCGCTTCTGCCTTCTCCGCCAATCCTTCCACGACTGACGCGGTGCCGAAGATGACCACCGAACGGTAATTGATCGAGTGATGAAACGCCGAGCGCGCCAGCACGAGCCCGTCAACCAGGGTCACCGTCACACAGACTTCGACGCCCAATGAGAGCGACCGCAGCATGCGGCTCGCCGCCGACCCGTGAAGATAGAGCCTGTCTCCCAGGCGCCCGTAGCCCGTCGGGATGACGCAGGGGCCTCCCTCGGCGACAAAGCCGACGTGACAGATGAAACCTTCGTCGAGGATGCGGTAAACGGCTTCGCGGTCGAATTCACCGCGTTTGGGCAGGCGTTTCAGGGTGGTGCGCTCGGTCGGTGTGAATCTTTCCATCGCTGTTTTCCTTTACTCCCGGTTGATTGCGTTGCGAATCTGTGAATCCGCAGGATCAATCTAGCGGAATAAGTGGACTCCTGCCAGAGCCAGTTTTGTGATTTAATACCAGTCCAGTTCCGGGGGCCTGAAATGGACTTTGTTATCCCTCTCGACAATCAGAGTACCGCGCCGCTGCACCGGCAGCTGTCGGACGAATTGCGCCGGGCCATCCTGACCGGGCGGCTCGTGCCGGGCGAGCGCCTCCCCTCGACGCGGGCGATGGCCGGGCTGCTCGGCGTTTCGCGGGTGACGGTGACGCAGAGTTACGAAGACCTGATCAGCGAAGGTTACCTGCAGGCCGCGCATGGCTCGGGGACTTTCATCTGTCAGCAATTGCCGGAAGAACTGCTGCGGCCCGCGCCGCTGCGTTCTGATTCGCGTGCCGCCCGAACCACCGGGCGGGCGTGGCGGCTGTCAGCTTATGGCGGCAGTATCGGCTGTGCCGAATCAGCCGGCGAGGCCACGAACAGACATCTCATCAGTTTCAGATACGGGACTCCCAGCTTCGAGCAGTTCCCGTGGCGCCAGTGGGGACGCCTGCTCTCACGCCATGCGCGTGCGGCCTCGCGGACGGTCTTCGATTATCACGCCGATGAATCAGGCTACAGGCCGTTGCGCGAAGCCATTGCGCGATACCTCGCGCGGGCGCGGGCGGCGCGATGCGCGGCCGATCAGGTGGTGATCGTCAGTGGGTCACAGCAGGGGCTGGATCTGATTGCGAGGCTGCTGCTGGATCGCGGGGACCAGGTGGCGGTGGAAGACCCATGTTATCTGGGGGCACGAAGAATCTTCGAGGCCACGGGGGCACGGCTCTTTTCCGTCCCGGTTGATGAATCAGGCATCGAGGTCGAACGTCTGACTGCGCGCTCCGTGCCGCAGATCAAACTGGTCTACGTCACGCCTTCGCACCAGTTCCCGACCGGAGCCCTGCTGTCGCTGCCGCGCCGGCTGGCGTTGATTGCGTGGGCCGAGCAGCGCGGCGCAGTGATTGTCGAGGACGATTACGACAGCGAGTACCGTTACGGCGGCAGGCCCGTGCCCGCGCTGCAGGGGCTGGATCAGAGCGGGTCGGTGATTTATGTTGGCACTTTCTCGAAGGTGATGTTCCCGTCGCTGCGGATCGGCTATCTGGTCGTGCCGTCGGGGGTGGCCCGCGTGTTCGCGCGGGCGCGGTGGCTCGCCGACCGGCAGTCGCCGATGCTGGAACAATGCGCGCTCGCGGATTTCATCAACGAGGGTCATCTCGAACGCCACATCCGCCGCATGCGGACTCTTTACGATCGCCGCCGCCAAGCGCTCGTGCGCGCTCTCGCTTCACATTTCGGCGGGCGCGTCACGGTCATGGGCGAGAGCGCCGGGATGCACCTGATGGCGCGGTTGCAGACCGGCATCGGCGACGAAGAAGTGATTGCCCGCGCCGCCCGGGCGGGCGTGGAGATGATCAGCGCGCGGCCCAATTACCTGCGCGGGCGACCGGCGGGAGAGTTCATCTTCGGCTATTCCGACCTGAGCGAGCGGAAGATACTGGAAGCAGTACGGCGACTGGATCGCGCGCTCGGCGGACCCGGGCCCTCATTCATCACTGCTTCTGCCGTCACGGGCGATCAGCCACCCGATCATAATCCCCAGGCTCAGGCCGATGCCGAAAACCACGCCGGCTGATTCGAGCGGATGTTTTTTGACGCGGTAGGCTGCCTCATCAATCAGGTCTTCAGCCGCGTACCGGCCACGTTTGACGGCGCGCTTTGCTGCCGTCACGCCGTCTTCGACCGCGTTGGAGATGGTATCTTTCATGCGCTCGGCTTCAACGCCGACCTGCGCGACTTTGGCTCCGGCCTTGATGGTCTTCTTCAGGATGTCTGTTGGCATGGTTGTTTCCTCCGGGATTTGAGCGTCTGAAGTTTAGACAGAGAGCCGGACAAATGCCAGTGCTGCGAAATTTTCGGCGGGAGCCCGGACAATCTGAGTGGCCGGGCGGCCCTGGGCGGATCGGCACTTCTGGTTGACATTGAAATCGCGAGCGTGAAGACTCTCGATGACTGAAGGGGGTGTGGCGAAAGGCGTGATCTGTTCACTCAGGAGAGAAAAATGCAATTGCCGAAAATTGAGTTCCGCAATGTCAGTCTGGCTTTTGGCGACAAAGTGGTGCTGGACGGCGTGAACTTTGCGGTCGGGTCGGGCGAGCTGAAAGTCATCCTCGGCCAGTCGGGCTCCGGCAAATCAACCATCCTGCGGCTCGCGCTCGGGCTGCTCAAACCTGACGACGGGCAGATTTTCATCAACGGCGAAGAGATCTCGCAGCGGACGGAGGAAGAACTCAATCAGATCCGCCAGAAGATGAGCATCATCTTTCAGGAAGGCGCACTTTTCGACAGCCTGACGGTTTACGAAAACATCGCCTACCGCCCGCGCGAGCTGCGCTGGCCGGAGGAAGAGATTGATGCCCGCGTCCGGCGCGTGCTGGAATTCGCGCAACTCGACGACGTTGCCGACCTGCTGCCCGAATCGCTTTCGGGCGGCACGCGGCGGCTCGTCGCCATCGCGCGGGCCATCGTGGATCAGCCGGAAATCATCCTCTTCGACGAGCCGACGGTCGGACTCGACCCGCCGACCGCGCGCAAACTCTGCGACGCGGCGGTCAGGCTGCGTGACCTCGAAAACGTGACCTCGATGTTCGTGACTCACCGCATCGCCGACGTGCAATACCTCGCGTCACATTACGCGGTCAAAGGCGGCAACAATCGGATTGAAATACGCGAAGAGAACGACCGGCTGTGCCTCATCAATACGAAATTCATCATGCTCAATAACGGCAAGGTCGTCTTCGACGGCACGGATGAGCAGTTATGGGCGGCTGAAGATTCGTTCCTGCGCGACTTCACTCACGAAGATGATGACTTGTGATGTAGAGGCAGGTGCGAAATTTATTACAAAATCGAAGCAGACAACGTTGGCACAGTAGCGGCGACTTCGATTCAGGTGAGTAGTGAATCAGCTGCTTTTGATATCCGCCAGCATCCCGGTGCTGGAAATGCGGGTGGCCGCGGCGGGCAGACTGCGGACGGTGTCACGCGCGATCAGCAGTTCTTCGTCGGTCGGGATCACGTAAGCCGCGAGCCGTGAATCATCCGTGCTGATCAGCCCTTCACGCCGGCCGGTGTGCGCGGCGTTGCGGTCGGCGTCCAGCCTGAGCCCCACCCACTCCAGACCTTCGCAGATGCGGGCGCGGATTTCCGCCGAGTTCTCGCCGATGCCGCCGGTGAAGACGACTGCGTCTGCGCCGTTCATGGCCGCCAGATAAGCGCCGATGTATTTGCGGACGCGGTAACAGAAGAGTTCGACCGCCAGCCGGGCGCGCCGGTCGTTATTTTCGCGGGCCTCATCGAGCAGTTCGCGCATGTCGTGGGTCAGCCCCGAAATGCCGAGCAACCCTGACTGCTTGTTGAGCAGGCTCTCGACTTCGGGCGCTGACAACCCTTCCTTCGCCGCGATGAAATCAACGATGGCCGGATCGAGGTCGCCCGAGCGCGTCCCCATCACCAGGCCTTCGAGTGGCGTCAGCCCCATCGAAGTGTCAACAGAATCACCCGCCCTGATCGCCGCCGCCGAACAGCCGTTGCCGAGGTGCAGCGTGATGATGCTGACCTCCTCGCGCGGGATGGCGCGCAACTGGCGGTAGCGGTACGCCACATAGCGGTGCGAGGTGCCGTGAAAGCCATAACGGCGGATGCGGTGGCGGCGGTAAAACTGGTACGGCAGCGCGTAGAGGTAAGCATGCTCCGGCAGCGTCTGATGGAAGGCCGTGTCGAAGACGGCGACCTGCGGCAGTCCCGCGCCGAGCAACTCGCGCGCTGCCAGAAAGCCTTTGATGTTGGCGGGGTTGTGCAGCGGCGCGAGGTCAATGCAGTCTTCGATGCCGCGCAGCACCTCTTCAGTGATCAGCACTGACTGCTTGAAGCGTTCGCCGCCATGCACCACGCGGTGCCCGACGGCCTGGATGTCGGCGACGTTCGTGATTGCCTGGACGCCGGATTCGTCAGAGGTGAGCCAGCGGATGATGTAATCAACCGCCGCCCGGATGTCGCGCAATCTGGCGGTCGAACGCTGTGCGGTGCCGCCTTCGGCCTGAGCGGAAATGACCGCCTCGCCGCCGATGCGCTCGATCACGCCGCGCGCCAGCCGCTCGTCGGCGTTCTGCGCGATCCGCTCCTGGTCGGTGGCGATCAGCTGGAACTTGATGGTGGAACTGCCGCAGTTGAGAACGAGGATATTCATTTTTTGCCGGATGATGTCAGTCGTGGTTGCCAGTCTTCGGCCCCCAGCGGCGGCCGCGCCCGGTCAGTATGGCACTCATTTCCGGAGACGCAAGCGCCGCCGTGACGGCCATTGCCCCATGCCCGGGTATTTGCTATTTGCTATAAGTCGGCGATGAAAATGGTTCGTCCCTTCAATCCTGAGGAGGTCAGCAATGATCAAACAGGAAACAATACACTGGGGGGCTTTATTGATCGCGCTGCTGTTCGGGCTGGTTGTTTTCTTTACTTACCACCTGCGCGTCTACTGAAGCGCCCGCCCCGGGCTGCGGAATGATCGGAAACTCCAGATGGGTGACGCCGTAGCTCGTGGATGAGCAGAGGGCATAACCAGCGTGGCGGAAGACGGCGAGCATCAGCAGGTTGTCCGACAGCACGTCGGCGCTGAAGCGCGTGATGCCGGCCTGAAGGGCCAGCTCGACCAGCGTCTGCAGGAGCCGTGTGCCGATGCGGCGCCTCTGCCAGGCATCTTCGACGAGAAATGAAACCTCAGCCACCTGAGGGCGGTCTTTCAGCGCCTGATACCTGCCGACGGCGATGATCTGTTCCCCGGCCCCCGCGCCTTCCGTGACCACCAGCGCGACGTGACGTGCGCCGTCAACGTTCGTCAGATCATCGAGCGTTTCTTCGGTGAGCATTTTGATCGGGTGAAGAAACCGGAAGCGGATGGATTCCGGCGAGCAGCGCGCGAAGAGTTCTTTCAAGCCATGACGATCCTGCGGACTGAGCAGCCGCATCCGCAACACCGTGCCAGCAACCAGCCGCAGGTCCCGGGCGAAATCCGCGGTCAGTCCGGCAATCAAAGCTGATTCAGTGACTGGTATTGTTTTCATTCAACTCCCCGCGTAACTATCCGCAATTGTGCTGAACCATTGATCAAACGGCAAGTGCGATGCCAGATCAGGTCGCCCGCGTCTCGAAGGCCGCAGACGGCGCACGGGCGAAAACTGCTGCAAATCAGGGCGCAGATCCGTGAGGCCAGAAGATGAGCATCAGAGCGCCCGCCGCGAGCACGATGCCGTAAAGTGAAGCCACTTTCACGAGCAGCTCTCGGTGACCGAGCATCGCCACCGCCCCGGCCTTGAAGATCAGATTCGAGAGCGTCGCCACGACAATCACCCGCCAGCCCTGATCGGCGCCGAGCCGGCCGCTGGTGACCAGTTGCGAAGTGGACAGAGTGATCGCATCCACGTCGGTCAGGCCTGACAGCCCGGCGACGACGAACAGCCCGCGATTGCCGAAGCGTTCCCTGGCGGCGGCCACGACAAACAGCACGACGGCGTAGAGCAATCCGAACAACAATGCCGATTTCAACTCGGACGGGTTCCCCTGAACGGGCATCCTGTTCCCGGTTTTGCGACTCCTCAGCCACAGCACGACCGAAAGCGCCACGAGCAGGACGAGCAGCGCTGACAGCGGCGGGCTGGCCGCGGGCAGGAAGGGCGGCGCGACAGTCGCGATTACCAGTTGCAGGCGGGCGTAGACGACGGCGGAAGCGATCATAATCACGAGCGCCGCAATGTTCACGCTCTCTGGCGCCTGAGTTGTGCGTTTTGCATAACTGATGGTGGTTGCTGTGCTGGAAATCAATCCGCCCAGAACGCCGCCCAGCACGACGCCCGCCCGTTCGCCGAAAAACTTGTAGATGATGTAACCGCCCAGGCTGATGCCGACAATCAGCACCACCATCCACCAGATGTTCCGGGGGTTAAGAACGGCGTACGGCCCGTAAGGGCGATTGGGCAGCACGGGCAGAATCACGAGCGAGATCAGCACAAACTGCATGATTGCTTTCAGATCATTCTCGCCGAGTTTCGCGACGAAGCCATGCATCTGCCCCTTGAACTGGAGCAGCACCGCCACGCCGCCGCCGATGGCGATGGCCGCTTCCTGGTGCCCGACGACCAGGTAAGCGCCGACCGCGAACATCAACAGCAGGGCGACTTCAGTGGTCAGTCCCGGATCAGGGTTATCGGTCTTGATCTCGACAGTCTTACCAATGAAGATCAGCCCGGCGAGCGAGACCAGCCCCGCGGCAATGACCCACCCGCCGAATGACTGGGCGAGGAATGCGCAGGCCGTCCCCAGAATCGTGACGAGCGGGAACGTGCGCACCCCGGCCAGACGCGATGACGCGCTCTCGCGCTGCATCCCGACCAGCAGCCCGAGCCCGAGCGCGATCCCCAGTTGCTGAAAGAGGCCGGATATTTCCATAATCAGTCCCGACGATCCGCAACCATACCAGCGAAATTGTGTCCGGGGAAGTTGTACCTGATAATCAGCCGGACGGGAACGCTCGGCTGCTACCGCCCGGCCGACCAACGGACAGTAATATCAGAAAGGACAATCGGGGTTGAAAGCGCGTCGCAATTCGCAGCTGAGCATGCCACCCCCGGGCTTTTGTTATGGGAGAGTTATTTCGCAGGTTTTCGGACTGGGTTGATGACCTGATCGGTTCGCCCTGGACCTTCGTGCTGTTGCTGCTGGGGATCATCGGGTGGGCCGTGGCCGGCTTTATCCACGGCTTTTCCGACGAGTGGCAGATGATCTTTGACAACACCACGTCGGTGCTGTTTCTGCTGCTGCTCTTTCTGATGCAGAACTCGCAGAACCGCGACAGCAAGGCGATTCATCTGAAGCTGGATGAACTGATCCGCGCCGTTGAAGGCGCCCGCACGAGCATGGTCAAACTGGAAAATCTCTCGGGGGAGGAACTGGAGAGACTCGAACATGAGTTCCGGGAACTGCATCAGCTGCATGCCGAGGCAAATGAAGGAAGCAGGGCCTCGGAAGAGGCCGACACGAGTGCGTCATCACGCACCTGAAATCAGTTATGTGACGGAAAGGTTGTGATGGCCGGAAGCGCTTCGTCAGAAGTTCAGGAGCTTCCGCAGATTCCCGCCAAAAATCGCCTGCGCCTGTTCTTCGCTGACTCCGATTTCCAGCAGCGCGTTGATCTGCGCATAAAAAATATCGGCGTGCCAGCCGCGCGGGAAGAATGATGAATCAGTCCCGAACAACAGCCGTTCGTGCCCGATTGTGACCATTGCTCGTTTGAAGACCGTCGGCAGGTCAATCGCGGCGGCCTCGTAATTCATCCACTTGTTGCTGCTCGAAGTGTCCACGTAAACGTTCGGGCAGAGGTCAGCCAGCATCATCGTCTCGCGAAACATCCCGGCGCCGAAGTGCGGAACGATGAAACGCGCGGCGGGGAATTCGGCCGCCAGCCTGTAGATGTCGAGCGGGTTCGAGTGGCGCATGTCGAAGCGGCTCGGCAGACCGAGTTTCTTCCTCACGCCCACCGAGAGCGCGCCGCAGTGGACGAAGACCGCCGTCTTTGGCCGCTCGCCGGCCAGCGCGACGACCGCGCGGACGCCTTCACTCCCGGCCATCGAAAAGTGAAACATCGCCGGGAACAGGCACGCCACGCGCAGCCCCAGCTCATCGAATGCCCGCCGGGCGCGGGCTTCCGCGTCAGGCTTCGTCGGATCAAGCATGAAAGCGCCCGCGATCCGGTCGGGGAAAGCGGCGACTGCCGCCGCAATTGATTCCTCATCGCCCGGCACGCTCGCCATCATCATCGCGGCTGACACGTCGTTTTTATCAAGCTCCTCTTTCCAGACTGCCGCGAGCCCGGGTGCGTCACGCGGTGGCATTGTCCAGCCGGTCACTTCCCCGGCGCGCCGGACCGGGTCGGCCTCTTTGCCGAGCTGCGGGGACTGCCCCGCGAGCGTCTCGAAGAATTTGTGCGAGAAGAAGTGGGCGTGGGCATCGAGAATTTCCAGTTCTCCGAACGGCGTTGTTTTCTTCATCTCGAACTCCGCGGGTGATGTCTCAATCCCCGCAGCTTTTCGGCCTGAATCAGGGGTTGAACTAAATCCGCACCGGCCTCAGGATACCGGCTCTGATCGTGCAGCGCCAGGCGCTGAGCGAAAATCCCTGTCTCCGGCGGCTCTATGCTGCTTTCGGAGTATGAACATCCTGCAACGCCGCCAGCCCGCACTCTTCATAAAGTCTCAGCCAGCTTTCGACGTCGCTCTTGTCATAACCGGTCAGGTACGCAATCTCTTTCATCATGCCGCCCTGAGCGGAAAGGCGGATGACTTCGATCCGCGCCTGCTCATCCGCCGACGTCGCTTCGGTGATGGCCCACTCAACGGCTGTGACTTCCGCCGGACTCAACTGGTGAACGGCATACTCTGCCGCAGGCCCCCTCACCCAATGCCACCTCGCAAAAAGCCAGATGGCTGCCATCACCACCGCGACGGCTCCGGCAGACGCCACGATGATCAGCGTCAGCCAGGACAACGGGTAAAGAACCGAATCGGCGTCGCCCCTGATGAATGTGTAAGCGGACACAGTCTTAACCTCCCTGTTGGTAATCATCGGGCGACTAGGGCGAGCGAGCCCGCAATCTCAACAATCTTTCGACCGTCAGGGCGGTTCCCTCCGGGCTGTTTTGAAGCAGCCCGCTAATCCATCAGCCATGATTGTGCCTTTGCAACCGGGAGTAATTCAGGCGGGCGGTTGGGAAGTTCTTCGCAGGGTGGTAAGGGGGCCGAAAAAATCGCGCCGCCTCCGCCCGCTCCATTTCACATCAGCGGCTGCAATCTGCGCAGGATTTCCGCCTTGGGCTGCACCCCAAGGAGGCGCCCGACCTCGCGCCCGTTTTTCATGATGATCAGGGTCGGGATGCTCTGCACGCCGAAGCGCGAAGAGGTGATCGGGTTCTCGTCCACGTTGAGTTTCGCGACGAGCGCGCGCCCTGACAATTCGGCGGCCAGCTGGTCAATCACCGGCGCAATCATCCGGCACGGCCCGCACCAGGGCGCCCACAGATCAAGCAGCACCGGCAACGGCGAGCCTTCAACCACGCTGGCGAAACTGGTATCAGTGACTGTCACCGGCGGTGAAAAAGCCGGCAAAGGGGTTTTGCATCTGCCGCAGACAGGCTCGAGATTCGGAGACTGTGGATTGAGTCCGACGCGATTGGTGACCCCGCAGGACGGACAGCGGATCAGCTGGGTTATTGAAGTTGCACTCATAATCTCCGACCTCTCGGTTCAGCAGTGCGCTTTCCCAGAATACGCTGTTTATAGTGCAAGCTGTGTGCCTGAGGAAAGAGAGTGGATTACGGGCGACCGGAGAAATCAATTGAGGTGGAGTATGAAAAGATTCCCACCCCCGCGCGAAATCACGCACTGCCCGGCTCAATCTACGGTGAACGCAGCAGGTTCAGGCGTGGTCGTGAGAACCCGCACGTCCCTGGCAGTCAGATTGTGCCTTTGAGGAAGGTTTGCCCGGTGGGTTGAGGCGAACCGCCTCTGGGTTCGAGCGTCACGGCGGTTGCCGCGAGTTGATTAGTGATCGAAGGCGGGACGGAAAGCCTCAGCTCGCCGCGCCCCTGCGCGTCCGTCCGAAAGACCGCGGCGCTGACCTTATTCTGATCGGAAGTGAGATACCAGAGTTGATAGTCCTTGTCCGCGGGCAGTTCGGGAAGGTTGTGAATGTAAATTATCCACTGCTGCTGCACCGTGTCCCAGAGGAGTCTGGCGCTGGCCTGCGGCGCGGCATCCCCGGTGAGCGCAATCACGCGGGTGGTCGGTGAGATCATCGTCTCCCGCTGTTGCCGCGCGGCCGCAAGTTGCGCGGCGAGCTGGCGGTTCTGCCAGTACAGCAGGACGCTGCCGAAAGCCAGCACGACGGACGCCGCAATCAGCAGTCTGCGCGAGGCCGGTGAAATGCCGCCGGTCGGGCGGGTAAGGAAGACCACGTTGCTATGCTTTGTTCTGGCAAAGTCGGCGAGTACGCGCTGCTTGAGCTGCGTGGAGGGCAGGGCCTGCGGCAGCGCCAGCGGCAGGAGTGCAGCGGTTTCAGTCAGTTCGCGGAACTCCCTCCACTCCGCGCTGGTGGCCGTATGCAGGTAAGTTTCAAACCTGCGGGCCGAAAGCGGGTCGAGCGCACCAACGGCATACAGAGCCGCCGACTCTCTGAATTCTTCGCTGCTCAATTTATCTCTGCCTCCCGGTATGGATTACGACGACCGGGGCGCTTCGGATGTCAGGGGAATTGAAGATAATCAACTGCGGCGGGAGATCGCAGGGTTGAGGCCGAAAACCAGAAGGGGCGAAGCAGTGGTTTTACCGCTTCGCCCCTTAAATTCCGTTGTGCAATTCAGGCCGTCAGCGCTTGAGCGTTCGCAGGTAAGCCACGATGTACCACCGCTGCTCGTCGGTGAAGCGCTCCTGGCTTTTCGGGTGAGGGAGTCGCTCCTTGTCCGTGTTGGTGACCTTGTAAAACAGCTCGCCGTCGGTGTTGGCCTGCACCACTTCGCTGGCGAGGTTGGTGGCCTGTTTGTTTTTCAGCCGGGCCATCGGGCCGTTGCCCAAGCCCTCCTTGCCGTGACAGTCCGCGCAGCGCTCGTCGTAGAAAGCTTTCCCTGTTTTTGCGGCGTCAGGCTTCTTCCCGACCGGGTTCGTCAGTTTGGCGAATTCCGCCGGGGCCTGCCACGACTGTACGATCTTCCCGTTTTCTCTTTTGATCACGGGGGTGGCCGCCGGAGTCGGCGTTGGCTCCGGTTTGGGCGTCGGCGTCGCTTCCGTTTTGACGACAGCCAGGTGGCTCATACTCGGCGTCTGTTTGGGCTGGCCGGTGGCGCCGGGCTGCGGCTCGCCCGCCCTGGCCGTCGGAGCCGGTGTGGCCGAAGTCGCTGTGCCGGGCGGCGGGGCCGGCGTGCCTGACAGCGCGCTCGCCGTCGCCGACGGCGAGGCCGCGGGGGCGGGCTGTGCGCTGCCCGCGACCTGGGCATTGTTCTGATGGCCACAGGCTGAAATGAAAAATGCGCCGAGCAGCAGCGAAGTCAGTGGCAGAATAAAGTATTTGTTCGTGGTGCTGATCATTGGTGATTCCCCTGAAAACAGAATTGGCCGCCGAAGCGCACGCACCGGGCGACTGGTCAGCGATTGCCTCTGGTGAGTGGTGAGTCTTTCGGCGGTGACGAAGGCCGGCCGTTGCCGTCGGACTTTCAGCAGCCGAGCGAGGCCAGTCCGGCGGCGGCGGCGACACGATTGAACGGGGCGTTTGAGTTGAGGTTGAAGCCGAGGCTGTTCGGATTGAGCATCACGGGATGCCTTTCGAGCGCGGCTTCGAACGTGCGGCGGAAGCTGTCCTGCTCTTCGGGAGAGCCGATGGTCAGCAACCGGCTGACCATGCCTGAGCCGCTTTCCGGCAGCAGCCGGTCGCGGTAATAGATCATGAGGCGGTAAAATTCGTCCTCGCGTTCTTCGGGCGCGCAGACGATCTCGCGGACGAGGATCGGCTCCCGGCCGCGGACGATGACGACCGTGAAGCCGCGCGGGTTCAGGCTGACCATCGCCTGGTCTTCGGGGATTTCGGCGCGAATCAGCCACTGCGCCTCGCCCAGGTGCTGCGGCGCGACCAGGCCGGCCTGCCAGCCCATCTCGTCAAAGATCCGCTCGTACTGTTCCAGCACCTTCTCGTGCGCCGCCGCGACCAGCCAGTTCGATTTGCCGGAGAGCGTCTCCAGCCGCCGGCTGGTCATTCGCACGTCGGCGGGCTTGCAGCCCAGGTTGCGTTCGGCCTTCCATTCCAGCATCTGATTCAACTCGGCGCGTGACGAAGGCTCGCTGTCGAGCGCGACGACGAAGCTGCGGGCACTGGCTTCGGGCAGCGCGACCGAGAGCTTGCGCAGACGTTTCAGTTCCGATTGTTCCGCGGTGCGCGTCAGGTAATCAATCAGCGTGGCTTCGTTCGAGACGTTCGGCTCGGTGAAGTGCGGGCGCACGAGCCCAGCCGGGATTTGCATCACGCCCATGTGCCGGACTTCGAGATTTTTGCCGCGCGGGCGCAACCCGACCATCGCCAGATGCGTTTCACTAATGGCCAGAGAGGTGCTGGGGAGTTTCGGTGCGGTTAGAAAATCGAGCATAGGAGTTGGTAGTCGGTAGGATGAAGTCAGAAGTCGGAACGATGAACGATGAATAAATACACGCCTTTTGATTCGCCTCTCTGCCTTTTCATCCTTCTGACTTCATCATTCATCGTTCCGACTTCTGACTTCTGTTTTAGTATTCGCTGTAAGCCTTACCTGTCTGGTCTGCCCCTTCAGCACCGCTGCGGACGTTCTTGATTCCTGCCGCAGCGTCGGGGGAAAACGGAGTGTCTTCATTTTCCGTGATCCAGGTGTCGGCCGATCTGGTGAGCGGGTCATCCGGGACTTTGCGCAGGTAGCCGCTGGTGACCAGTTCCTGGAGGGACTGTGGCGCTTTCTGTTTGTCCACGGTGTAATTGTCAATCGCGCGGCGCATGGCGTCCAGATCCTGTATGAGTGTGACTTCCTTGGCGTGCCTGACGTGTACATTGAAAATCGGCACGGCAATCGAGGCGAGAATCGCGAGGATCGTCATGACAATCACCAGCTCCATCAGTGAGAAGCCGCGTGAACGCCGGAGTGCGGAATGCGAGAGGTTCGAAGTGGGCGCCATAATTACCAGTCCTTGTATCTTGAGCCGTCGAGTGCAGTCCCGTCGGATCTGGTGAATACGTCAAAGACATTCTCACTGCCTCCGGCCGAATCGCCGTCGTCCTGCACAGCGCGCGTCCCCCATTTAGTCGAGTTGGTCATCGGGTCTATCGGAAGGCGGCGCAGGAATCGCATCTTGTCTATTTTGTTGGGCGGCGTGATCCCATCAACCAGCATGTCGAGACTGGTTGGATAGCAGGCATCATCAGGCTTGTGATCCAACGGGCTGACCCCGCCCCTGTCACAGAACGTCTTGTACTGATCAATCGCCTGGCGGATTTCGCGCAAGGCGCGCCGCAACTCGACTTCCTTCTGCCGCTTGATCGTATTCTTCACCAGCGGCACCGCCCCGGCGACGACAATCGAAATGACGGTCATCGTGATGATCAGCTCAAGCAGCGTCACGCCGCGTGCCGCGCGGGATTTGAAATCCGAAATGTCCGGTCTTCGATTCATCGGGGTTGCCCTGACTTACCAGTCGCCGTATTTCCGGCCATCGAGTGCGACGCCGGTGCTTTTCGAGTAGACATCAAACACGTTCTGCCCGCCCCACGACGTCGTATCCTTCTCATCCTGCGCCGAGCGCAGCCCCCAGTCCGCCGAGCCGGTCAACGGGTCTTTCGGGATGCGCGGCAGGAAGCGCACTTTGTTGATTGAGTTCGGCGGCGTGACGCCTTCAACCAGAATCTCCAGCGTCAGGGGATAGCACATGTCGTCCTGCTTTCTTTCAAGTGTCGGAATGCCGCCGGCCTCGCAGAATTTCTTGTACCGGTCAATCCCCAGGCGGATCATTCGCAGGCTTTCCCGCAGTTCCTGCTCCTTCTGTCGCCTCTCAACGTTGCGAATGATCGGGAAGACCGCCGTGACCATAATCGAGAGGATGCCCAGCACGATGATCAGTTCGATCAGCGTGAAACCGGAATCGTGGAATGCGGAATGTCGGGAGCGATGACCCGCCCCTTCAATCCCCAATCCGCAATCCACGATCCGCAATCTCATTGTCTTACCGCTCATTCGACAACCGCGAAACCGCTTCGCCGCTGATCTGCACCTGGGCGGCGGTGGCATTGATGCGGGCGCCCGGCGCGCCGGCCATCATCAGCTGGGTTTCCGCCGGGTTCACGTCAATCGCCGTCTGGCCGTTGCCGACCGCGGTGAATTCGACGATCAGCAGCCGCCCGCTGGTTTTGACGGGGCCGTCTTTTTCAGAAGCCTGCTGCATCGAAATCGTCAGGTTGCCGCCTTCGACCTGATGCGTGATGTCCGGGCGGCGGCCGAGCAGCCCGCCGTCGCGCACCGCCTTGACCTGCAGCATGTTCGGGTCGTACTTGAGCGCAATGTTGGCCCCGGTCATGGTGGACTGGCCGTCAAGCGTCAGCACCAGGATGAAGGATTTACCCACCTGCCCCTTGATGACCGTCGGCATCATGTTGAGTTCAACCATCGCGGCGCCCGGCTTGCCAGTAAGCTGAGCCGTCGGCTTGTTCTCGGTGGGTTTGTTTTCCGCAGGCTTGTCGCCCGCAGGCTGTGTGCCGGATTTGGCTTTCGGTTTGGAAGGGACGACAGTCGCAGGCTTGACGGGCTGTGCCGGACCCGGGGGCACTTCAGACATGAACTTTTTGATCGCCGCGTCTTCCTCGGCCTTGATCTGCTCGGGAGTTTTGACCGGCTCCGGTTTTGGATTGGCCTCGGCCTCCTTCGCTTTCTCCTTCATCATCTTGTCGAAGTTTTCCGGCCTCCGGGACGGGACGACCTGTGCGGGCTTGACCGGCTCGGTCGGCCCTTCAGGAATGTACTGCCGCTGGTCTTCAGGGATGTCTTCAACGGCCGCCTTGTTCCTCGGCTGCCCGGCCTCGTTGATGACGACGTTCTTCGGCATCTCCGGCGGGGCAGTGGTCGGCTGCTGCTTCGGTTTCACCGGCAGACTGGCATTCTCGACCACCCTCCGGTCGGGCTGACTGGCGACCGCCGGGGTCGGCGTCGGAACGGGAGCGCCGATCCTCGGCGGCTGTGTCAGACCGCCGTTCGAGGCCGTCTGAGCCGTCGGGGTCGGGATCGGGTCATTGATGACATCAACTTTGGGCGACGGGTTATAGCGCGGCTCGGTGGTTTCGGCGACCAGCGCGTTGTTGGTCTGCACGGGCGCGCCGGCCGTCTGGTTCTGAATGTTGCCCCTCTGGGCGGCGATCATCCGGCGCTCCTGCTCTTCTTCGGTCTGGGCACTGCTGATGATCTCTTCGACGCTGATGTAATTGCCGCCGCCGAGCGTGCCGACGCCGTTCGCGAGGTGATCCTTCGGGTTGATTTCCGCCGAACGGATGATGTGCGGCGTGACCGTAATGACGATGTCGCTGGTGCTGTTGTCCTGTTTGGGGGCCGTGAAAAGACGACCGAGAAGCGGCACCATCCCGATCACCGGGACCGAAGTGCGCGTGTTGCCGTCAGTCTGCTGCTTGACGCCGGCGACGACGGCGGTCTGACCGTCGGCGATTCTGGAAACGGTGGTGATCGAGCGTTGCGTGATGGTCGGCGTGAGGCGCTCTTCCGCCGTGGCCGCCGCCTCGACGCCGCTCGAGGTCAGATCCATTTTGACCTGCACCGTGCCGTCGTTGGAGATCGTCGGCGTCACTTTGATCACCAGACCGACGTCCTGATACTGAATGCTGCTGTAGCCGAGGCTGCTGCCGTATCCACCGTAACCTCCCAGCGCGCCGAGCGCGGACCCGACCGCGCCGTTGGTCCCGGGTGTGACCGCCGGAGTGCCGACGACTCCCGGCAATGCCGCGCCAAGGCTGATCGGCACCTTTTTACCGATCTTGGTTTCGTTGGGCTCGCCGTCGAGCGCATGAACCTGCGTGCTGGCCAGCTGTTTGGAGTTGCCTTTCGATTGCAGCAGGCTGAGGCCCGATGTCGGCAGGCCGAGGAACGCGAACTGACTGAGCCCGCCACCGACCAGAGCCGCGCCCGCGACCTGGGCGAGATTCGGCCTGAAACCGGCAAGATTATTGAGTCCGGGAACCAGCGTTGATGTCCCCGGAATCGTCTCAACCGTCGTCGTCCCATTAGCGTTCTTCGTCTCTATTTTTCTTTCGGGAGAGGTGATGGTTGATGAACTGGATGCCAGCTGGTTGCCGATCTGGAGCAGGTTGCTCTGCGACACCTCATAGATGTTCACGTCAATCACGACTTCCGGGCGGCTCTTGTCGAGCGAGTTGAGGATCTGCTGGATGACTTTGAGGTCGGCCCGCGAGGCGCGCACCACGAGCGCGTTCTGCTGCTTGAGCGGGACCGCCTGCTTGGCCGTGCCCGTCAGCATCTGCTGGATGACCTGCTGGGCCGTCTGCAGCTCGACGTTGCCGAGGTAGAAGGTCTTCAGGTAGAGCCGCTCGTAGCGCTGGCGGTTGGTCGGGTTGTCCTGGTAGACGAAGATCGTGCGGCGGTCAATCTGCTCGAAGGTGTGCTTGGTCATAAGCAGCAGGTTGTCGAGCGCCTTCGCTTCCGTCGTATTCTGGAGCTGGAGCGAGACCTTCGAGTCCTTGACGGTCTCGTCCATAATCACGTTCAGGCCGAGCCGCTGCGCCAGCCCGGTGACGAGCGTCTTGAACCCGGTCTCGCGCCAGACGATGTTCTGGCTCAGATCATTCGAGCGCTGCTGCGGAGCCAGTTCGATGTTTTCAGGGCTTCTGGCGTTCCCGGTTCTGGGGTCGAAGCTGACCGGCTGCGCGCCCGTGGCCAGTGCCTTCTGCTGCTCGACGATGCGCTCCATCTTGACGCGCGCCAATTCGTTGGTCTGGTCGTAGGCGGCGGCCTGGCGGTAGGCGTTGTAGGCGCTCGAATAGTCGTTCTGCTTGAGCAGTTCATCGCCGCGCTTCATGAACATGATCGAAGCGCCCTGCAGCGCGCGGAACAGATGCAGCCGGTATTCGGCGTTGCCGGGGTCGGCCGCGACGGCTTTGGCGAATTCGTTGGCCGCCTGATCCCACTGCTCAGCCACTTCGTGCTTGAGGCCTTCCTTGAAATCCTTCTGGCCCTTTTTGCCGATGGACGCGCCAAAAGCCGTGCCGGGGAGCGAAAGGCAGATGATCAGCAGGATGGTGAGGATCTGGCGAAACTGGTTACGACGTAGTTTGTTCATGGTGACCTTCGCTTTGTAATTAAGCTCGACGGAGCCCGGGAACTGAGCGCACTGGAATTACGGCCCCCAGTGAATGACCGCTTCAGGGGCGGGGCGCGCGCCGCCTGAAAGTAAATAGGTATCGTTGTTACTTCTCACGATCTTCTGAACGTCTCACAACAATTGTCTCACGGGCGTGGCAGACTTCGCAGGTAACAAGCGACCGCAGTGGGCTGACGGTGGGGTCAGGGCTCATCATAACTGCTTCAGTCTGTCAACGCCGCGCGCGGGCGAGAGTTCCAAAAACCGTTGCCGGCGGGGAGTCGCCCTCCCCGCCGGCCATTTCAATTAATCTGCTCGACGAACGTCACACGGTTGATTTCGTGCAACGTGGTCTGGCCTTCAAAAACCAGCCGCAGCGCGCTCTCGCGCAGCGAGTCGAGCCCTTCGGCCGTCGCCGCGCGCCTGACTTCGGAACCCGGCTTGCGCGCAATGATCAGCTCGCGGATGTTGTCGGACATCTCCAGCAGTTCGTGGATCGCCGTCCGCCCGCGGTAGCCCGTGTGATTGCAAATCTCACAGCCGAGATTGGTGTAATAAATGCGGTCCCTGTATTTCGCCGGGTTGAGCCCCGACTCGCGCAGTTCGTCGTCCGACGGCTGGAAGCGCTGTTTGCAGCGCGTGCAGAGCGTGCGGATCAGCCGCTGCGCCAGGACGCAGTTGAGCGCCGAGACGAAATTGTAAGGCTCGATGCCCATATTCAGGAAACGCCCGATCACGTCAATCACGTTATTGGCGTGGACGGTCGTAAAGACCAGGTGGCCGGTCAGGGCCGACTGGATCGCGATCTGCGCGGTCTCGGTGTCGCGGATTTCGCCGACCATGATCTTGTCCGGGTCGTGGCGCAGAATCGAGCGCAGTCCGCGCGCGAAGGTCAGGCCCTTCTTCTCATTGACCTGAATCTGCGTGATGCCGCGCAGCTGGTATTCGACCGGGTCTTCAATCGTGATGATCTTGTCCTCGTCGTTCTTGATCTCGTTGAGCGCCGCGTAGAGCGTCGTTGTCTTACCCGAACCAGTTGGCCCGGTCACCAGTACCATCCCGTAAGGCTCGTGAATGAAGCGGCGGAATTTGCCGAGCAGCGTCGGGTCGAACCCGACGACTTCCAGCTTCAGATCCTTGAACGATTCGTTGATCTGTTCCTTGTCGAGGATACGGATCACCGAATCCTCACCGTGAACCGAGGGCATGATCGAGACGCGGAAGTCCACGCGCCGGCCCCTGATGCGCATGCGGAAGCGGCCGTCCTGCGGGATGCGTCGCTCGGCGATGTCGAGTTCGGACATGACCTTGATGCGCGAGATGATCGTCTGGTGGTGCTGGATGTCAATCGGCGGCATTGCCTCGTAGAGCGCGCCGTCAATGCGGTAACGCACCTCCACGTCGCTTTCGCGGGTTTCGATGTGGATGTCGGAGGCGCGGCGTTCGAGCGCGGTGAAGACGATCGTGTCCACCAGCTTGATGATCGGTGACATCTCGGCGTCGCTCGAGAGCCGCTCGAGATCAATGATCTCTTCGCCCTGGTCGTTGTCGCGGATGAGCGAGGCGCGGAAGCCTTCGGTCGCCTCGTCCAGCACGCGCTTGGAGGCGTCGCCCTTGCGCAGCACGCCTTCGATTGCGGTCAGCGTCGCGACCTCGACCCTGATCTGCGCGCGCAGCTGCGCTTTGAGTTCATCGAGCAGCAGCAGGTCAGCCGGGTCGGCCATCGCCAGCACGAGGTGGCCGTTCTCGCGGCGCAGCGGGACGAATTTGTTCCGCAGCATCATGTCGACCGGCAGCGACTGCACGAGCGAGTAATCCACCGGGTATTCTTCCAGCGCGACAAAAGGCAGGCGGTAACGCCGGGCCAGTTTCTGCGCTTCGAGCTTCTCCTGCGCAACGTCTACTTGTTCAATCGTCTCTTCCATTCAAGTGAGTTCCGGGGTCTTAAAGTTTCAGACTGCTGGTTCCGGGCGGCCCGCACAATGATTTCTGAAACCGGATAACCAGAAACCCGGAAGCAGAAAACCTGAAAGCCGCGCTCTCAGCCCGCCCCGGCCTTGCCGACCATCTGCAGCAGCGGCATATAAATCGCGAGCAGGATCGTCACGACGATGCCGCCCATCGTGATCAGAATCGCCGGCTCGATGAAGGTGGTCAGCTGCCCGAGTTTGACTTCGGTCTCGGCTTCGTAGAAGCCCGAAACCTCGTCGAGCATTTCGCGCAGAGAGCCGGAACGCTCGCCCACGCCGATCATATCGAGCGCGAGTTCGGGAACCCATCTGGCCTCGGCCAGGCTTTCGGTGAACGGCTGGCCCTCGCGAATTTTCGCGAGCCCCGGTTCGGTCGAACGCAGCAGTTCGCGGTTGGTGACCGAAGCGAGGGCGATCTGAAACCCTTCAACCAGGGTGATGCCGCCGGCCAGCAGCGTCGAGAGGCTGCGCGAAAACTGCGCGGTTGTCATCTGCCGCACCAGCTCGCCGAAGATCGGGATGCGCAGGATCGCGCTGTCAACCGCTCGCCGCCCGCCCTCAGTCCGCCACCAGGAGTAAAAGCCAAAGCCCCCGACCGCGAGCGCCGGGATGAGCCACCAGAGGTTTGACCGGACGAAGGTCGAGAACCCGACGACGACGACCGTCACCGTCGGCAGCTCCGACCCGACGTTTTCATAGATCGCGGTGAAGCGCGGGATCACGAACGTCGTCAACACCGTGATCAGGATCGCCGAGGCGCACAGCAGGATGATCGGGTAAGTCAGCGCGCCGCGAATCTTGCGTTTCAGCTCGACCATCTTTTTGGTGTAGGCGACGTAGCGGCGCAGCACCTCATCGAGGCTGCCCGACCGCTCGCCCGCGAGGATCGAGGCGGTGTAAATTTTCGGGAAGGTTTCGCCCTGCGCCTCGAACGCCTCGGAAAGGGCGCTGCCGTTTTTGATGCGTGCCTCGACGTCGCCCAGCACTTCGCGGAGCTGCGCGCTCGTGGAGCGCTGGCGCAGCAGCTGGATTGACTGCAGCACTGGCAGCCCCGCGTGCAGCAGCGCGGCCAGCTGCTGGTTGAAGAGCAGGAAGTCGTCCATCTTGACGCGCGCGCGGCGGCCGCTGCTCGGGCGCAGCCGGACGCCGGCGGCGAAGCCGGTCGCTTCGACGGCGAAGATGCGGTAGCCCTCACCGTGCAACCGCTGCCGCAGTTCGTCCTCGCTCAGCCCTTCGACCGTGCGCGTGACGATTTCGCCTGCCGGGGTTCCCAGTCTGCAAATAAACTCAGCCATTGCCAGAGAAGATTTCTTTTCAGTTGCCGAAGCGTGTCAGGACAGTGCGAGTCCCGTCCGGGATCACACCGCAGAACAGTTGCTGGGGGTTGTTCGGCTGGGATTTCGGACTCTGCGGGGAAAACTGTCGGGATTGGCGAATCCCCACCGACGGCCGGCGCACTATAACACAGCCGTCTAATCCGAAGCCAGCGATTTGATTTGCGGGTCGCGGATCGCAAATTGCGGAATCGAAGAGGCTTTGGCTGGACACCGGGTAAAGTGAAAGACATCGAATCCGCAATCTGAAATCTGTAACCCGCAAGTAAAACACTTCACCCAGAAATTGAGACCGCAGAATTACACGCCCGGGCGGGGCCGATGTTTCAAAAAGAATTCAGGAATTTTCCGCCCGCGCCCGGCCCCGGTCGGCGCGCCCCGGAAATCCGGCGCTGACCGTGCAGGTTCAGGCATTTGGCCGGGAGAGGTTAGTGCTGGAACAAAACTGAGGTGTCGTGCTACTCTTACCGCTGCTCATCGCAGTCGTCCGTACGAACTGCGGCGAGTCTCGCGAGATTACTGCTCTGGAGCCGGCAGGAAAAATGGCTAAGCGATTGCTCTGGTCACCAGTTCCGGAAACCCCGTGAAGTCGCTCGTCACAGCAGATACGAAGCAGTCGTGAAACACCATGCCAGCCAGCAAAGGCCGCATCACAGTCAGCTGCCCCGAAAGCGAACTCTCTCTGATCTTTGCTGACGGGGAATGCGCGGGCCGCACCACGGTCGTGCTGCCGAATAAAAGCGCGCGGATCGGGCGGGGCGACGATTGCGATATCATTCTTGATGGCGAAACCATTTCGCGACACCACTGCACCGTGACGAGGTGGGGCAGTGTTTACGTGATTCAGGATGCCAGCCGTAACGGGACCTTCGTCAACGGTCAGCGGATTCAGCAGACGCAGTTGCATCACGGTGACCAGATTCGGATCGGTCGGAACGTTCTGGTCGTTAACTTGTCATCCCCGATGGGAACACGGTCGCTCACAAAACGCCGCACCGCGCCACTGGAGACGACTTCGCAGTCTTCTTCTTCGCAGCCGATCACGCCGCACATCGTCGTCAAGGGGCTGGAGGACGGCGTGACCCAGCCTTTCAACGAGTCGTCCATCACCATCGGGCGCCGCGCCGACTGCCACGTCGTGCTGGACGCAGACAACATCTCGCGGGCGCACTCGTCCGTCAGCCGCCGTGACGACGGCTATTACGTCACTGATCTGGGCAGCAGCAACGGGACGTATCTGAATGAGCAGCGCATCGAGTCGGCGCAACTGAAGGACGGGGATCGCCTGCGCATCGGGAATTACACGCTCGCCGTCACCCTGCGCGGGCAGGACTGCATTTTGAACTTCAAGAGGAACACGAGGTGAGTGCGGAGTGCGGAATGAGGCGGCTCATCGGGCGCGCGCTCCGCACTCCGCACTCCGCAATCAGAATATGCTTGGACGCACAATCGGAAATTACGAGGTCATCAACCGGTTCGGCGAAGGCGGCATGGGGGAGTTGTACCTTGGGCGTCACACGCGGCTGGCCCGCGAAGTGATCGTCAAGACCATCCGCACCGATGAATTCAGCCCGAAGCAGATCGAACACCTCCGCGTCCGCCTCGAGCGCGAAGCCTTCATCCAGTCGCAGCTCGATAATTCGAACATCGTCCGCGTCTACGACTTCATTGCCACCGACGACGCGACCTGCATGGTCATGGAGTTCGTGCCGGGCCGCGACCTGCGCAAGATGATCATGAACGAGACCGGGCCGATCCCGGCCGACCGCGCGCTCAAGCTCTTCAAGCAGGTCCTCTCGGCGATTGATTACGCGCACAACTTCACCTACTCCGACCAGTCCGGCCAGAAATACGTCGGCATCATCCACCGCGACCTCAAGCCGGCGAACATCCTCGTGACGCCCGACGACGTGGTCAAAGTCACCGACTTCGGCATCGTCAAGGTGCGCGGCGCCACGGGCGGCACGCAACTCGGCTTCAACCCCGGCACGCCGGAATATATGAGCCCCGAGCAGGCGCGCGGGCGCGAACTCGATCAGCGCTCGGACATCTACTCGCTCGGCGTTGTCCTCTACGAGATGCTCACCGGGCGCGTGCCGTTTGAAGACGACCAGAACGCGACTTCGGATTATGAAGTCCGGCGCGGCCACATCGAGATGCCCGTGCCGCGCCCGTCGGAAGTCTACCCGGGCATTTCACTCGAACTGGAAAAGATCGTCCTCAAGTCGCTCGAAAAAGACCCGGACGACCGCTTCCAGACGGCGAAGGATTTCTTCAATGCCATCGAAGCCTTCGAGCGCACCGGCCGGGCCGTCCTGAACGCCGCACCGACGGGCGAACGCCGGACAGTGTTGCACCCGGGCCGCGAACCGCGCCCAGGGGCGGCTCCCGTTAAAGCCGGCGTCGGCACGGCCGGCGGGTTGAGCGCCGCGCCCACTGTCGCCCGACCGGCGGGCGTGGCGACGGCGGAAAATCTGTCGCCGAAAACGGTGCAGAAGGCGGGCGCCGCCGCGGCCGGCGCGGAGGTGACGACGATTGCCGCGCCTTCCCGTTCAAAGACGCCGCTGATTGCCGGAATCGCCGTCCTCGTGTTGCTCGCCGCCGCCTTCGGCGCTTACAAGATGCTTTCCGGGAGTAACACGACGACCACTCCCGGCAATCCCGGCGGGGGCAGTCAGACCGTGCCGTCAACGATCCCGGGCATGGTGCTGATCTCCGGCGGCGAGTTCAAAATGGGGCGCGATGACGGCAACGAGTTTGAAAGCCCCGCGCACACGGTGACGGTCAAGCCCTTCTTCATTGACAAGATGGAAGTGACCAACGAGCAGTATGCCGCGTTCGTCACCCAGACGCGCCGCCAGCCGCCGAGCAACTGGGTCGGCGGGACTTACCCGCCGGGCGAAGCCAGCTACCCGGTGGTCAACGTCAGCTGGGAGGATGCCAGGGCCTACGCCGAATTCGTCGGCAAGCGCCTGCCGACCGAGGAGGAGTGGGAATTCGCCGCGCGCGGCAAGGACGGCAGGCTTTATCCGTACGGCCCGGAATGGAAGCCGCAATATTCAAACGCGGCCGAAGATAAAAAGCTCAAACCCGCCGCGGTCGGCAGTTACCCGGACGGCGCCAGCCCGTTCGGCGTGATGGATATGGCCGGCAATGTGGCCGAGTGGACGGCCAGCGATTACACGCCGTATCCGGGCAGCAAGGCCAAGCCACAGGCCAACCAGAAGATCGTTCGCGGCGGGGCTTTCAACGTCCCGGCGAAACAACAGACCGCGACAGATCGTTTCTATTATCCGCCAACTTCGACCAAAGACTTTATCGGGTTCCGCACCGCGAAGGATGTCAACTGATAGTGCCGAAGTGGAGAGGGCAGCGCGGATGACACTCTTCACTCCACACTTCTCATCGGTAATTGCTCTCAATGAACGCTCCAAAGTTTTACGCCGCACGAACTTCACCTGAAGTCATCAACCCTGCCACCCACGACAGGCCGCGAATGAAGGCCGGCGTCTCGGCGCTGCTGTCACTGCTCTTTCTGCTCGCCGCCGCGTCCGCGGCTCTGGCCCAGCGCGAATACACCACGGTCGAAGCGAAGGTTGAAAAAGCCCGCGCCCGCGCCGCCACCGAGCGCATCGTCATCAAGACGGTCACCAAAGCGCCGACCGAGGGCGTCCTGGCCGTCGTGCTTGACCCGATCATTCCGGGCGAAGTCGTGGTCGAAGATGCCGGCGGCAAAGTCGTCGCGAAGGCCGAAGCCGACAAGACCGGGCAGGCCGAATTCACGCTCAAACGCGGCGTCGCCTACCGTGTCAAAGCCACCGCGCCGGGGTTCACGAGCGCCGCCGGCAAATCCGTGCCGCTCGCGGCGAGCGCAACCGTGCGGCTCAAACTGACCGCGCAGTTCGCCGCGCTCAAACTCGTCAACCTGCCCGAGGCCGCCCAGGTGTTCATTGATGACCAGTTGAAAACGACCGCCGACAAGACCGGCAGCGTGACGATTGCCGACCTCGCGCCCGGCAAACACAAGCTGACGATCCGCCACCCCGAATACGACGAATTCAGCAACGAACTCGGCAATCTGGCCGCCGGCGACCTGCTCTCTTACCCCTCTCTCCCACTCGTCAAGGTCGCGCGCCTGACCGTGCAGACGATGCCCGGCGCGCTTGTGATGATTGACGGCGCGCTCAAGGGCAAGGCCGAAGCCGACGGCAAAGTGCTGATCAAATACGAACTCGATAAGGCCTCCGAGCATTCGATCTCGATTGCGCTCCTGGGCTATCAGGACTGGGTGACGCGCGAGATGCTGACGCCCGGCGCGAAAAACATCACCGCGAAACTCGAGCCCATCGTAACCTCGGCCGGGGTGTCGGATACGTTCGATGACCTGTCGCTCTGGAGCGCGCCGGCGAGCTGGAAACTGGCCCCGGTGAAGATGCCGAACGGCAGGGACAACCGCAAGCTCACCGTCAGCGGCGAGCAGCTCGGCGTGCCGAAGGGGACGCTCTATCGCGATTTCGACGGCCTGTTCGAGATCCGGCTCAATGACGGCAGGGGCGCCACGTGGGCGATGCGGATAGACAAGTCGGGCCGCAACTATTACCTCTTCCACCTCGCCGGGCCGAAGTCCGAGACGCCGAAAAAATTCTACACGTACCTCGTCAAGGACGGTCAGATGACGCAGGTCAGCACGCCGATCCCGGTGATCGCCGACCTGAATCAGAAGGACAGCTACACGATCAGGCTCTCGGTGCGCGGCCACAGGATTCAGCACTGGATCGTCTCCAACTCGACCGGCGAGGAGAACGACCTCGGCATCTACACCGACATCAGCGACACGAAGAACAGCTACCTGTACGGCACTTTCGGCTTCCGCTCGCTCAAAGGCGAGACCTTCACGGTTGATGACTTCAGCATCCAGCCGGCGAAGGAGAACGAGAAAGTCGGAATGCAATGAGTCGCGAGCAGTGATCGGCTTCTCCGTCCTTGGTGAAAGGCGGTCTGTGTTCGAAGAGTTGTTGCAAAAGATGCGGCAGGCGGCTCTGGAAGATCGCGTTTATCTGACGCTCCATGCGAACAGAGAGTTGAAAAACGACGGCCTGACATACGATGATGTCAGGCAATGTATTCTGGCCGGGGAAATCATCGAGCAGCAGCGCGACCAGCATGAAGACTAGTATGTGATCTACGGCGACAGCCTGAACAATGATGAAATCGCGCTGGTCGCCAGGCTCGGCTTTGAAGACGATACGGTCATTATCACGGTTTACAGATTACGGATTGATGATTATGACAGCTAAGAAAGGATCCGCGAAGAAAACCGACCCGGCGCTCACCTGTGTCAACTGCGGAAGGAGATCAGCCTACGTCACCCGGAGGGATGAAATCTTTGGCCGGGGAAAAAAGGCCGTCATCATCGAAGATTTACCCGTCATCATCTGCCGCAATTGCGGGCTGACTTATCTTGAGCCACAGGTCTCCAGAACGATTGATGAAATTTGCGCCCACCCCGAACAATACACTTCACCGGAGTATCGTCCGGTCGCCAAAATAGCCTGAAGCGTCGGAAGCCCATGACACATCGCCTGTTTATCTTCTGACTTTTCGGTGTTGCCCCATCAATGAGCAGGAAAACCCGCCACACAAAGCTGACCAGCAAATACAGTCAGGCCTCGTCCGCCGCGACCGGCGGTGGGGCGATGGCCGAGTGGTTCAGGCAGGACGTCTCGCGCCGCACGGCGTCGCAGCGCATCGGCAAGGGCCTCGCGTGGACCGCCGTCCTCGGCGCCGCGGGGGTGACGGTCTATAAATTCTCCGGCGCCGGTGACAAGGAGATAGACAAAGACTCGCTCGACCTGCAGAAGCAGGAAGGCTGGAACGTCGGTGCGACCGACAAGCAACTGGTCTGGTCTTCATCCGCCGCCGTCCCCGCAGACAGCTCGGGTAAAACGGACTGGAACACTTACCTCGACCCCGCGCGCCTGATCGCTGCTTATCAGCCTCCGGGCTCACAGTGGCAGCCGTTCTTCGTGCCGACGTTGATCCAGAGCCTTGCGCAGCCTTCATTGCGCTCGCAGATGAAGCTGATCCAGACGCCGGAGATGGTCGAGACTTACGCGCGCTCGAGCGGGTTGCGCGAACTGCTCAGCCAGGCTCAGAACGCCTCGCAGACGCTGCTCGTCGCCGACCTCGAGGGGCCCGCTTCGATTGCGCTCGGCGCCGCGCTCGCCGACACAGCGCAACTCGTCCCCGCCTTCGACAACTGGCCGCACCCGCTCGGGGTCGTGCGCTCGCACGAGACCATCGCCGCGATGGCCTATTACGCCGCCGAAGTCGAGCAGAAAAAAGCGAAGCTCAAACAGGACGCGCCGGCCCTGCTGCTGCTCGACAACCGCCGCCTCGCCGATTACAGCGATCAGGACAATCAGTTTGACAACCGCTGGCTCGCGAAACTGCCGCCGCCGGATCAACTCAGGCAGCGCGGCGTGACCAGCCTGATTTATCTGGTGCGCGACGAGCGGCAGAAGCAGGAACTCGACGACCTCAACGACGATTTCGTGAATTACGAGAAGAACGGCATCGGCGTGAAGATGCTGCGGCTCTCGGAGTTCAAGCCTTACGACGAACAGGTCACCGTCCCGCAGCCGACCGGCACCCCGGCCGTCGTGCAGGAGCGGCATTACTATTACGGCGGCTCGCCGCTTTATCACTGGTGGTTTTACGATCATTACTATTACCGCCCGTACTCGACCGTCTACGTTTACCGCGGGGGCCGCAGCGTCCCTTACTCGCGCCCGACAACGCCGCCGCCTCCGCCGCCGGTCTCATACCGCCCGGTCTCGCGTCCGACGATCTTCGCCGCCACCCGCGTCGGCGGAAACGCGAGCGGCATTGGCCGGAACAGGCCGAGTGGTTTCGGTCGCACCAGCGTGCGCGTCGGCTCGGACGGCCATGTGACCGGCACGCGCTCGGGCCGCTCGGGTTCTTACGGGCGCAGCGGCGGGAGCTGGTTCGGCGGATGAACTGATTGCGGATTGCGGCTTTTGTTCGTCTCGAATATCTCAGATTTCAAATCATCACATGGCCACTGGAACATACCTGTTCGTGCTGTTCGTGCTGGCGCTCGTTTTTGCCGGCGGAATCTATCTCTCGCGGCGCAACCCCAACAAAGGGCAGATCAGTGAAGGGCGGCGCGCCTTCCTCGGCGGCAGCTTGAGCAACGAGGGGCAGCACGCGATCTTCTTCGGCCTGCAGATCGCCATCCAGATTTTCGGCAGCGACGAACTGCGCGCGCAGATCGCGAGGCTGATCAACGCCGAGGACGAGACCGATTCGGCGCAGGAAAAACGCCGCTTCATCAAGTCCGTCGCCGCGCTGCTGACCGAGAACCAGTACGCCTGGGAGTACGGCTTCTGGGAGTATTCGAACGAGGCCGAGGCCGCCATCAACAGCTTCAATCAGTGGCGCAACGAGGTCGAGGCTTCGATGGCGACCGAGCCGGAAGAGCTGGGGCAGGAGCCTGACCGGCTGCACCGTTTCTCCGACCAGAAGGAGTATCTGGTCGTGACGCTGCTGCTGCTGCTCGATAACCGCGACGAGCCGGTCGCCGATGACGTCGGTGATTACGCTTTCCGCCCGACATACGCCCAGCTCGCCGCGCCCTTCCGCAACGTGGCCGAAGGCTTTGACGAGGCAGAAACGTGGACGCAGGCGACTTTCGCCCGGCTGCTCGACGCCGTGCGCGCGCTCGACCCGCGCGTGATCGAACGCGACGGCATTTACGTCTACCCGGGGACCGAGCAGGACGGCCTGTCATCGCTCGACCTGATCGGCGATGAGGGGTGGAAGTACCTGACCGACCATTCGTTCCGCCTGAGCTGAGATAGATTCCCTCAACCTGCGCCGTTCAGGCCGGCTGGTGTTATCACTGACCGGTCGGCATTCAAAACACGACCGGCATCACCCACTCCGAGCGAAGCTATGAATGGAAATCATCTGAAGCGAGTCTGCCCCGCCCTCCGTCGGGCCGCCTGTCTTACGCTGGCCGGCATGTTGTCGTTGTTCGCACTGACTTCCTTTGCTCAGGCGCCGAAGAAGCCCAAAGGCAAAGCTCCACAACCCGCAGTCACCGCACCGCAACCTGCGCCAGCCGCCGCTCAGGAAGAAAGTCCGCCGCTCGCGGATGTCAGCGACCTCGTCTTCAAAAACCTGAAGTGGCGCTCCATCGGCCCGGCCACGATGGGGGGCCGCGTCGCCGATTTCGCCGTTGACCCGAAGAAGCCTTACACCTGGTTCGTCGCCTTCGGCACCGGCGGGCTGATGAAGACGACCGACAACGGCGTGACCTGGAACGGGGTGTTCGAGAAGGAAGCCGTGGCTTCGGTAGGCACCGTCGCCGTCGCGCCGTCGGATTCAAAAGTAGTCTGGGCGGGCACGGGCGAACCGAACGGGCGCAACAGCTCTTCGTGGGGTGACGGCGTTTACAAATCAACGGACGGCGGCGAGACGTGGACGAATATGGGTCTCAGGGACAGCCACAACGTCGCGCGCATCGTCATTGATCCGAACGACCCGAATATCGTTTACGTCGCCGCGCTCGGCCACCTGTGGGGGGCGAACAAAGAGCGTGGAGTCTATAAGACGAATGATGGCGGCAGGACATGGAACGCGGTATTACAACTCAGCGAGGATGTCGGCTGCATTGATCTGGTGATGGATTCGTCTGACCGGAACACGCTTTACGCCGCGATGTATTTTCGCCGCCGCACGCCGTCGAGCTTCACGAGCGGCGGCGCCGTTGGCGGCGTCTACAAAACAACAGACGGCGGCGCGAACTGGAAGAAGCTGACGAACGGACTGCCCGCGCAGACCGGTCGCATCGGGCTGGATGTTTACCGCAAAGACCCGAAGGTCGTTTACGCGCTGATCGAATCGGACGCCGGGGGCGGGGCTTCGATTGAAGACGCCGAGAGCAAATCCGGCGGAGTGTTTCGTTCCGAAGACAAGGGCGAAACGTGGCAGCGCGTCAACAAAATCGTCCCGCGCGCTTTTTACTTCTGCCAGATTCGTGTTGACCCGACCGATGACAATCGCGTGTATGTGCTTGGTTTTGGTCTGCACACTTCCGATGACGGCGGCAAAACATTTAAGAGCGACGGCGGCAAGGGCTATCACGGCGATCTGCACGCGATGTGGATTGACCCGAACAACTCCGACCACGTGCTGCTCGGCACCGACGGCGGCGTCTATCAGAGCTACAGCAAAATGGCGAACTGGGATTTCATCAACAACATTGCGGCGGGCGAGTTCTACCGCGTGACGGTGGACGGCAGCAGGCCGTACCGCATTGCCGGGGGCCTGCAGGACAACTTCAACTGGGTCGGCCCGAGCCAGACAAGCAGGCCCGAAGGCATTCTCAACAGCGACTGGGTGAGCCTTGGCGGCGGCGACGGCTTTTACTGCGTCTTCGACCCGGTTGACCCTGAAATAGTCTACGCCGAATCGCAGAACGGCTTTGCCTATCGCCTCAATCTGAAGACCGGGCAGACCAGAGACATTCAGCCGAAGGCGAAGGAAGGCCAGCCCGCTTTCCGCTTCAACTGGACTTCGCCGCTCCAGGCCTCGCGGCACGCGGCGGGCACGCTTTACCTCGGCGGCAATCATCTCTTCAAGCTGACCGAGCGCGGCGACAAGTGGGAGGAGATCAGCCCCGACCTGTCCACTCAGGACGCGAAGAAGATCACCGTCACCGGGTCGGGCGCGGAAACGCATTGCACGATCTACACGTTTTCCGAATCGCCGCTCAAGGCCGGAATAATCTGGGCGGGCACCGACGACGGCAAACTCTGGGTGACGCCCGACGAGGGCAAAACCTGGAATGACCTGACCGCGAACCTGCCCGCCGAAGTGAAAGGCCTCTGGGTCAGCCGCGTCGAGGCTTCGCACGTTGAAGAAGGCACGGCTTACGTCGCGATTGACGGCCACCGCAACGACGTGTTCCGTCCGTTCGTACTCGTGACAAATGATTTCGGTAAGACGTGGCGTTCGATTGCCGGCAACCTGCCCCCCGGCGGCCCGGTCAAAGTCGTGCGCGAAGACCCCGTCAACCGCAATCTGCTTTACGCCGGCACTGAATTCAGCTTCTGGCTCTCGTTCAATCGCGGGCGCACGTGGATCAGGCTGAATAACGCCCTGCCGACCGTCGCCGTTGACGACATAGTGGTTCACCCGCGCGACCGCGATCTGGTGATCGGCACTCATGGGCGCAGTATCTTTGTACTCGACGACATCCGACCCCTTGAGGAGATGACGCCGGAAGTGATGGCTTCGGACGTTCACCTCTTCAGCCTCCGACCGGCGACGGAATTTTACTACCTGCCCGAAAGCGCGGTCTGGAGCAAACGCATCTTCGCCGCGCCCAATCCGCCGTTCGGCGCATACATCAACTACTACCTCAAGTCGTACACCGGCGAGGAAGTGGCGATCACCGTCGCCGACGAGAAGGAAAAGGTGGTTCGCAAACTCACAGGCCCGATGACCCCCGGCATCAACCGCGTGGTGTGGGATCTGAAGCCTGAGAAAGAGGAGAGCGAAGGTCCTTCGGGCGGGCAGCCGAAGTTCGTCAGGCCCGGCGAATACACCGTGACGCTCGTGATGGGGAAGAAGAAGCTGACGCAGAAGGTCAAGGTGGAGGCGGTTGAAGGTCTGGAAGTGAAGGATTAGTATGCCGCAGACGGAGGACGATATGAGTACCACCACACAACTGATGACGGCGGATGAATTGCTGCAAAGGCCTGACGACGGGTTCCGCTATGAACTCGTGAAAGGAGAGCTGCGAAAACTGGCCCCGGCAGGAGGTAAACACGGAAGACTGGTTGTCGAGTTGACCATCCCGATTGCGGTACACGTGAGGGATCACAATCTGGGCGAGGTCTTTGGGGCGGAAACGGGGTTCAGGCTGGCGGATGACCCTGACACTGTGCGCGCCCCTGATATCGCCTTCGTCCGTCGCGAAACGGTCGAACAGGTCGGCGACCCCGATGGGTACTGGCCCGGCCCGCCTGACCTCGCGGTTGAAGTCGTGTCGAAGAATGACCGGAATTACGAAGTCGAAGAGAAGGTGCAGGAGTGGTTGCATTACGGAACTTCGCAGGTATGGGTCGTCAGTCCGAAACTCCGGGTGGTAACGATTTACAATGCTGACGGTACGGCTGTCGTTCTGACCGGGAGGGACACGATTGATGGCGGGGAAGTGCTTCCCGGGTTTCATTACAGCGTTGCTGAACTTTTTTCCTGATGATGGGGCCGCAGCCCCTGTTATTAAGCCTGCCTCGCTTCTCAGCCATTTTTATATAAGCCATGACAACCAGACTCTACTGGCACGATTCACACCTGACGAAATTCACGGCTGAGGTCGAAGCCCTGCTGGTAAGGGACAGCAATCACTTTGTCGTCCTCAATCAGACAGCCTTCTATCCCGAAGGCGGCGGGCAGCCCGGCGACACGGGGCGCATCAACTCAGCCAGAGTTACGGTTGTAATCACTGATGATGACGAGCGGATTCTGCATCGGGTGGAAGACGGCGCGGAGTTCAAAGCCGGCGACGAGGTTTCGTGCGAAGTCGACTGGGCACGGCGCCGGGAGATGACGCAGCAGCACACGGGCCAGCACCTCCTCTCGCAGGCTTTCTTTCAACTCTTCGGCGCGGAGACGCGGGGCTTTCGGATCACCGACCGCGCGGCGGAAATTGACTTGGCGCTGGAACTGCACCCCGACGAAATCGCGCGCGCCGTCGAGCGGGCGGAAGAGCTGGCGAATTCAGTGGTCTTCGATGACCGCGAAATTCGCACTCACGTCGTCACGCCGGAAGAGGCGGCGCGGCTGCCGCTGCGCAAGGAGAGCTTCATCACCGATTGCATCCGCGTGGTGGAGATCGCCGATTTCGACTGGTCGCCCTGCGGGGGCACACATGCGAAACGCACCGGCGAGGTCGGGCTGATCGCGGTGTGCGGCTGGGAGCGCGCAAAGCAGATGACCCGCGTGCATTTCGTCTGCGGCGTGAGGGCGCTCAGGGATTACCGGGCGGCGAGCCGGACGGCTGAAGCCGTGGCCCGGCGCTTCAGCGTGGGGCGCGACGAATTACCCGAATCGGTAGAGAGGCTCTTTGACGAGAACAAGCGGCTCGAACGCCGGGCGCGTGAGTTGTCTGAACTGGCGGCGAAAACCGAGGCGCGTGAGTTGATCGAGGCGACAGCAGCAGCAGAGCAGGGAGCGCGCGTCGTCACGCGCATCTTCGATGACCGCAGCCTCGATGAAATCAAACTGCTCGCGCACCGGCTGGTGGAAAACGATTCGGTGATCGCACTGCTCGCAACACGCGACAAAGAGACTGCGCGGCTCGTCTTTGCGCGTTCGGCTGACCTGCAGGCCGATATGAATGCCGCCATGCGCAGGGCCTGCGAGATGCTCGGCGGGCGCGGCGGCGGCAGGCCTGATTTCGCGCAGGGCGGGGGATCGCAGGTGGCGGAACTGGAGCAGGCGATGGCAGCGGCTGCTGCGTTGTTATTCCGACCGGGGAAGTAAAAAGGCAAAAGTAAAAGGGAGAGTGCCGGACAATCCAGTATTGATCAGGACAGCTCTGCCTTTTTACTTTTGCCTTTTTACTTCTGCCTTGCACTCACCCGATCATAATCGTGACGACGTTACTCGCCAGACCGTTGCGCGAGACGACCACCGTATGCGTGCCTGAAGTGATCCCGGCCGGCAGCACGACATTCAACTGATTCAGGCCGGCAAAGCCGGGGGCGCGGCCGGCGTACAGCACCTCTGCCGGTTTCCCATCAATCCTGACCTGCACGCTCGCGCTGACATTGCCATCAACGTCGGTCGCGTCGGCGCCCAGCCCGGTCCCGTAAAAAGCCAGGATGTTCGGCTCGCCCGTGGCCCGCGTGGCCGCGAAGGGAGGGCCGGTGAAAGTGAAGGCGTCCTGCGCCACGCCCGGGCCGTTGCCGCTCAGATCGAGCGTGAACAGGGAAGGCGCGGCGGCGGCGATGATGAGCGTGCCGGTCGAGGTTTGCCCGACGTTGCCCGTGACGGTGATCGTCGCCGGCCCCGCGGCGGTGCCCTCGGGGATCTGGTAATTGATCTGCGTCGGCGAGACGTAAAACAGCGGGGCGTCGCGTTCGGTGCCGGTGCGGTCTTTGATTCTGATTGACGTGCCCGAGAGCGTGAGCGGTAAGGGTTGGGCCGTCGCCCCCGTGGTCGCGGTCGTCAGGTTCGTGCCGAAGGCGGCGACGATTGATTTGCCGGCGATGGCTGAGATGCCGTAGCTCGCGGCTGAAACGGTGCGCGGGCCGGGGGCCGCGGCGCTCGCGTCAACGATGAACAGCCCGCTGTCCAGATCGCTCAGCAGCACACGATCCAGACCGAGAAAGGGGTAGACGCCCCAGTTGCCGTCAAATCCGTTGACCACTCCCGGGTAAGTGTCGAATGAACCGACCAGCACGGGACTGGCCGGGTTCGTGATGTCCAGCACCTGCACGCCCGCCTGATACCATGAAACGAAGAGCAGATTGCCGACGATGTAAGGGTTGTGGGCCGAGACGCCCTGAATCCCGAGCGAGGCCGCAGTGATCGTCGAGAGCAGCACCGGGCTGGCTGGGTTCGATATATCGAACAGACGCACGTCGCCGTCAGTAATCTCTCTCGCGCTCGCCAGCAGTCTGCCGTCACTGCTCACCCAGCTGCTGTGAGAGTTGCTGCCCGAATTGACCGAACCGAGCAGCACCGGCGGCTGCGTGCCGATGTTGCGAATGTCGTAAATGTCGGTCTTCCCGCTCCACCCCGACGTGTAAAGCCGGCCGTTGATCGCGGTAATGTTATGAATGAACCGGGTGTCGGTGGTCTCAATATCCCTGACGAAGACCGGCGCCGAAGGATTATGCACGTCGAATACTTTCACCACCGGCGTGCGCGAATCGGCCTCGTAAAGAAAGCCGTCGGCGACGAACAGTTCGTGAATGCTGGGGAAGCCGCTCTGCCCCTGATGGATCTGGCTGAGCAGTTTCGGATTGGCCGGGTCGGTCACGTCAACGATATGTACGCCGCCGCCGTTGTCGCTCGAAAAATAGCCGACCCCGTTGATGACGACGACATCCTGAAAGCGCCCTGACGTGGGCGGATTGTAATGGCCGGCGAGCGTCGGCGCGCCCGGGTTCGAGATGTCAATGATCATCACGCCCGTGCCGTTGTACGAGCCGAGATAGGCGTAGTGGCCCTCGCCCCACACGTCCGCGTAACGGTTATCGCCCTCGAACGGGTCGAGCTGGCCGAGCAGTTTTACATTGATGTCGGCTCGCGCTGACGAATGCATCATTAGTATGAGCAGGCATAACGCGACTGTGATCCGGGCAAACGACCTGAGGGGACGTAAAAAAACAAGCTGACCGGCTTCGTTACCACAGAATGTCGAGGCCGTCTTCACCGCAGAGGCGCAGAGAGGGCGGGGGCTGCGCAGAGAGAACAGCCTCTCTCTGCGTTGTCTCAGCGTCCTCTGCGCCTCTGCGGTGAATGGGCTGTCGCAGGCTGACCAGCCTGTTTTTTTATCCGTCGTGACTGCGTGTTTTTGCATAAGCGACCAGAAACAATGCTCCAAGGATCAGATCAACAATGCCGAAGCCGAGAACCAGCGCGGCGAGGCGGTGCTGGAGGAAGAGGAAGATCGCGGTGATGCCGAAGACGGCTTTCTCCAGAACCGCGGCGACCATCATCGGGCGGTAACGCACCGGGTCGGTCGAGAGGATCAGGAACAGCACCTGCCACACCACCGCAGAGCCGACGAAGCCGTAAAAATATTCCGGGTGCGTGATCGCCGGCGGGTAATCGCGCCCCAGTCGCTCCTCGGTGAAAAGCTGCGGGACAAGCACGAGCAGGCCGTAAACGCCCGCCACCAGGTAAAGCCGTCTGGCAAATTTCATCACTGGTCTTCGCCCCTTTACTCCGGTTCTTTCGGGCCTTCCGCCGGCTGAGACTTCTGCGCCTCAGGCTTCTCGTCTTTCACCGTCGAGAGCAGTTCCTTCCACTCGAACCACTTGTCCTTACCTTTGATCCATTTCTCGAACCAGTTGAATTCGGCGACCATCTTGACCATCTGGTTGCGCGGGTCGGGGATGCCGTGCGTGTTGCCGGGGTAGACGAAGAACTCGGTCGGCACGCCGAGCTTCTTCAGCGCCATGTGCAGTTCCTCGCTCTGCGGGCGCGGCACGCGCGGGTCGCCGTCAACGACGTGGATGAGCGTCGGCGTCTTCGCATTCTTGATGTACTTGAGCGGCGAGACGTCCCACCACTTGTCGAAGTCGTCGTAGGGAGGCCTGCCGCCGTAATAGAATTCGCGGACGCGCTGCGTGTCGGTCTGCGCGTACATCGAAATCCAGTTCATCGCGCCCGCGCCGGTCGAGATCGCCTTGAAGCGCGTGGTGTGCGTCAGAATCCAGTTCGACCAGTGGCCGCCCGCGCTCCAGCCCATCACGCCCATCCGGTCGCCGTCAGCGAGGCCCGTACTAATCAGGTGATCCACGCCGGCCATGATGTCTTCGTAGCCCTGGCGGAAATAATCGCCGCCGATCTGCATCTTGAACGCCTCGCCGTAATTCGTCGAGCCGCGGTAATTCGGCAGCAGGCACGCGTACCCCGCGCCCGCGAAGACGTGCGAGTAGTTGCCATACCCGCCGTTGAAGCGGAGTACGTCCGCCGACTGCGGGCCGCCGTGAATCTGCACGATCAGCGGATAGCGTTTGCCCTTTTCATAGCCGACGGGTTTGACGAGTATGCCCTCGACCATTTTGCCGTCGCTCGATTTCCACTGAATCGCTTCGGTCTCGCCGAGCGCGAGCCCCGCGACCTGCGGGTTTGAATCAGTCAGCTGTTTCCACACGGCGCGATTCGCGATCTGGTCAATCGAAGCCGTGTAGATGTTCGCCGGCCTGACCGGGTCGGAATAGTTGATGATGAGCTTCTGTGTATCTTCATCCTGCGAAACCAGGAGCGCGGCTTTCTCGTGCGTCAGTTGCGTGGTTTTGCCGGTCTCGGTTGAGATGGCAAAGAGTTGTTCCGTCGCGCCGATGCCGCCGTTGAAGTAGATCGTTTTGCCGTCCTGCGACCAGAAGCCCGGCCTGATGTCGTCGCCAAAATCACTGCCCAGCTTTCTCCATCTGCCGCCCGCATCGGCCACTGCGCGCACGTAGACGCGGGTGCTGTGGAAGAACTGAAAATCATCGGCGGCGGAGAAGGCGATCAGCCTGCTGTCGGGTGAGAAGACCGGCAGGCTCTCGGCGATATCTCTGTTGTTCGTCAGCCGCTCGATCCTGCCGCTGCCCGTTTCGAGCAGGTAAAGGTCAGCGTAATCCGACGCGTCGGTGATGTTGCGCAGGTAACGGTCTTTCGGCGAGGCGCTGAAGGCGACCCATTTCGCGTCCTTCGAGATGGTGAAGCTGCCGACGCTGTAATCGCCGCCGGGGGTGAGGAGCGCCTCTTTTTTCGCGGCCAGCTCGAATGACCACAGCCGCACGAGCGGCGTTTCTTCGTTGCGGATTCGCACGTCGAATTTTTTCTCCCTGCGCTCCTTGTTGTCTTTATCAAAGCTGTCGGGCGATAGGAAGAGGATGCTTTTACTGTCGGGGGAGAACTGCCACGAGGTGACCGGCGTCGCGTGTCTGGTCAGTTGCTTCGGCGATTCGCTTTCGATCCCGGCGACAGGGATGATCCATATTTGCTGCTCTTCTTCCTTGCCCGCAGAAAACGCCAGCCACTTGCCGTCACGGCTTAAAGCGAAAGTGCCGACGCCGTCTTTGGCATTCGTGATCCGTCGCGCTTCGCCGCCGTCGGGACGCATCAGGTAAAGCTGACTGGCGGGAGTCGCAGCCGCAGGACTGCCCGCGGCCGGGGCTTCGCGGTTTGAGGCGAAGACGAAAAACTTTCCGTCGCGCGACCACTTCGGCGAAGTCTCGTTCTTGTCTTTCGTAAAAGTCATCTGGCGCGTCGAAGTCAGCCCCTCGTCGAGCGAGACCAGATAGATGTCCGTGAAGCTCTTCGCCGCTTTCCAGTCGGGTGCGCTCAGGGTGTAGAGCATCTGCCGTCCGTCAGGGCTGATGGCCGGGCTGCCGACAGAGCGCATCTCCATGATGTCCATAAAAGTCATCGGGCGCTTCGGCTGGTTGCCGGGAGTCTGCGCCGTGGCGACGCCGGCGGTCAGGGTGAAGCATAAGACGACGAGCAGCGTGAAGGCTGAGCGAATCGGTAAATGACTCCGCGCTTTCATAGGAACCTCGCTTTCCAGTTGATGAATCGGGTTGCCCGGCAGATCCGATCAGGATGCCGACCATCAGTGGCACCAGGATTTCAGATCGTTACCGAATGACGCCGGTAAGTGGAAATTCGATAGTCTCGACTAAATAAAGATGAATGCACTCGTGCAGCGGACGCAATGTTAGCCCGGGGGTCAGCCGGAATTCAATGTGATCGCGGAGTCGGGAAGGCGGATTGTCGGAGTGGAATAAGTGCCAGGGCGGATCTCCGCCATATTTCGGATAGCAGCCGTAAAAATGACAAAGGGCAGACTGATCTGAAATCAGTCTGCCCTCAACTATCAGTTATTCGCAATCGAACTACGGCTTCTCAGGCTTTTCCGTACCGCCTGAGCGGCGCAGTGTCGGGCGCTCGGGCGGCTTCTCGGCGGCATCGCCAGTGGTGGTCGAGCCGGAAGTCGAAGTTGAATCGGTGCTGGTCCCGTCCGGCGGCCCGGGCTGGCGGCGCTTGAGCGTCGGGCGCGAGCTGTCGCGGTCGGAAGAACCTGCCCCGGCGCGGGCCGAAGGCGTGTTCCGGTTGGTCAGCGCGACCAGACGGCCTTTGACCTGATTGAATTCGGAAGTGCTGACAGTGTATTCGCTGCGGTCGGGGAAGCGGGCGATCAGGGAGTTGACCTTGTCAATGCGGTCGGAGACCATCGGGTGAGTGCTGAAGACGCGGGCCATCGTGCCGGGTTTCTTCTTCTCCTTGGCCAGCAGCTTCTCGAAGAAAGTGGACATCGCATGCGGGTCGTAGCCAGTCGCCCACAGGTACTGCACGCCGAGCTTGTCGGCCTCTTCCTCCGCCGAGCGTGAGAATTTCAGAAAGCCGACGGGGATAGCAAGGCTCGCAATCTGACGTGCGGCGAAACCGCCCCAGCCGCCGAGGAAGATCAGCGGCAGCGACCCCCAGTTGACGATCTGACCTTTCGACGCCTGCTCAACGCCGTGCCGCGCCGCCACGTGTGCGATCTCGTGCGCCATCGGCCCGGCCAACTCGGCCTCGTTGTCAGCCGCCAGAATGAGACCTTTGTTGACGTAGAAGAAACCGCCCGGCAGGGCAAAGGCATTGATCTCGTCGCTGTCAATCACCTTGATCGTGAAGGGGACTTTGGCGTCGGAATGGAGTACCAGGTTCTGGCCGACCTTGTTGATGTAATCAACGATGATCGGGTCTTCGACCAGTTTGGCCTCGCGGTCAACTTCCTGGGCGAACTGGCGACCGACGGCGACTTCCTTGTCGAAGGAATAAAAGTTGATCTGGTGTTTGTTGATGTTGCGCTTGCCGATCAGTTCGGGATTCTCTTCTTCGGCAAGTGGGGCTTTATTCTGGGCGTGTGTCTGAGGGTTCTGAGGCTGGGATTGTGTCGGCGCTGTCTTCTGAGATTGTGCGAAGGCTGATGCAACCATCAGACTCAGAGAGAGCAGCAGGGCGTTGCTCATAGTCGAAGGTCTCATGTCTTTCTCTCCTTACTCAATGACCTGACGAAAGGGTGGAGCCGGAATGGCTCGGCGGCACCGGCATTATACTCATAATCGGGGTAAATGCTTACGGGTAAGTAATTAATCTTCGCTTATCCGGTCGTGATTTGATGGGTTGCTGAGCAGCGGGAATACGGGTGAGAGCTTCAGGATATCCAGTCGTTCATCGAGTGGTTGTTTCTTCACTTCGCTTTTTATTCGAAGGCATCCAGTCCTGTGATGTGTTTGCCGAGCGCCAGCAGGTGGACTTCGTTCGTCCCTTCGTAGGTGTAGACCGACTCCAGGTTACACATGTGCCGCATGATCGGATAATCGCCGGTGATCCCGTTCGCCCCGAGGATGCCTCGCGCCGTGCGGGCGCATTCCATCGCCATCGCGACGTTGTTCATCTTCGCCATCGAGACATGGATCGAGTCCATTTCGCCGGCGTCCTTCATCCGCCCCAGCCGCAGGCAGAGCAGCTGCGCCTTGCTGATTTCGGTGAACATCTCGACCAGCTTCTTCTGCGTCAGTTGATAGCCGGCGATGGGCCGGGCGAACTGGACACGCTGTTTTGAGTAATCGAGCGCCGCCTGGAAGCAGGAGACCGCCGCGCCCACGACGCCCCACGCGATGCCGTACCTCGCCTGCGTCAGACACATCAGCGGACTCTTGAGCCCGCCACTTAACGGCAGGACGTTCTCTTCCGGGATCAGGCAGTCTTCGAAGACCAGTTCGGAAGTCACCGAAGCGCGCAGGCTCAGTTTGTGTTTGACCTCGGGCGCGCTGAAGCCCCTGGTTCCCTTTTCCACAATGAAGCCGCGAATCCTGTCATCCTCGTCCGTCTTCGCCCAGACGACAGCCAGATCCGCGATGGTGCCGTTGGTGATCCATGCCTTGCTGCCGTTGAGCAGCCAGCCGTCCTTCACCCGCTTCGCGCGAGTCTTCATGCTCGCGGGGTTGGAGCCGGAGTTCGGCTCGGTCAGTCCGAAGCAGCCGATCTTCTCGCCGGCGGCCATCTGCGGCAGCCACCGCTGTTTCTGCTCCTCGCTGCCGAAGGCGTAGATCGGGTACATGCAGAGCGAACTCTGCACGGAGACGAAGCTGCGGACGCCCGAATCGCCGGCTTCGAGTTCCTGCGTGGTCAGGCCGTAAACCACATTGCTGACTCCGGCGCAGCCGTATTTTTCCGGGAGGCTTGAGCCGAGCAACCCGAGCTGAGCGATCTCCGGGATCAACTCGCGGGGGAACCGACCCTCTTCGAAACATTCACTGATGATCGGGTTGATCCGCTCCTCGACGAATGATCTGACTGATTGCCGGGCGAGTTTCTCTTCGTCCGACAGCAGACTGTCAAGCTTGAAAAAATCCACCTCTCCAGATTTCATTTGACTCACCTCTGATCAGAAAAAAGTCCGCCGTTTGAATGCTCGGCAGGGCGCCCGACTGTTTGTCTGCCCCCGGGCTGGTCTGAAAAACTGTCAGCCGCCTGATCTGAATCCTCACTGTCCCAACTTACCAGCCGTCCGGCAATATAGCAGGCCGGGGTCGCCTGCGGAAGCCGGGCAGCGCAAGTCCCCGGAGGCCTGATTCGGATCGTGACCGGGGAGCAATTTTTCTTCCGCAAAACCGGACCTATTACGACTATCAGGAGAACCAGAAGTGGTGAAGAAACAGGCGACAGGCACGTGAAAGCAATCAGTGGTTACAAGCAGGAGTCCCGGAAAAGTAAAGCCATAAAAAAATAACAGCATGCCCGCCGTGCGAGTTTGGCGACGAGCGACGGCGGGCATTGACTCCAGGGTCTCTCAACGATGGAGCATGGCCATGATTCTCAGTTTCGCGGCGCGGTCAAGCGCTGTGCTGTTCCTCCTGTCTATTCTTTGCCTCCCACTGCTGGCCGACCCGGAACCGAACGACTGGCAGCAACTCAAATCCCGATATGAACAACTATCTGCGCGGCTCGCTTCCCTCGAATGGGACGGCGCCCTGGAAAGAGAGGCGCGGGGCGGGTTCCGTCGTCGCCATGACCGGCTGAGCGGATACGTCTTCCACTGGTCACCTTACGACAAGTGGGAGACCGTCTGCGCTACCGGCAATGTCCCACTGCCCAATGAAGTGAACGGAACGTATGCCTGGGATCGCAGGTACTGGATGGGGTTTATCTACGAAGCCCTGCTCGAGCGGCAGCCCGCCGGGTGGGAGTGCAGGGGCGAAGGGTCGGTGACTCGCTGCCGCTATGCCATCGGCTCGGAGCAGGCGACGCGGAGTCTGTCAACCGAGGCCGTCAATGCTTTCTTTCGGCGGACTGAAGCTTACACCAGATATTCGGCTGCCGGCGAGCTGGTGATTGATCGGGCGAGCGGTCAGATTCTCAGATTCACCATGGCTGCGGGCAGCGAGGATATGTTTCAGCCGAAGGCGATCCGGGATTTCAGCCTGAGCATGGACTTTGTCCGCGATCCTCAATTCGATCTGTGGCTGCCGTCTCAGACTGCGATTGAGGTCCGGCGCGGTCGCTCACAGTGGCGGAATGTGATGGCCTTCTCTGACTACCGGCTGAAGTCTGCGCCCGGCACCTCGGAACTGGTCAGGGTCAGCCTGGACTTTGAGCAACCGATCCTCGCGGCCATCAACGAGGCACGCGAGCGCAACGGCCTTTCGCCGCTGCGCCTCGATGCGAAGCTGGTACAAGCGGCCCGCGTGCGCTCCGGGCAGCAGCTCGACTGGCAGGCCGTGGGTCATGGCGACGGCCGCCGCTACCTGGCCGAGATCCGCCGCGCGGGCTACAAGCCCTCATATGCGGGTGAGGTCGTGGCGGCAACTATTCAGGGCGATGACGGCCGGAAGCACACGCCCGAAGAGGTGGTGACGGGATGGCTGGGCAGTCCATCGCACCGCAAGCAGCTCCTCGCGCGCGGCGCGGATGAGATCGGCATTGCCCTCAAGGAAGGGACGCTTAACGGCAGACCCGCCCTGATGATTGTCGCGCTCGTGGCGAAGAAAAAGGGAGGGAAGTGGCATTTCTGAGACTTGTTGCAACCTGAAGTGAACAGGACTATCCAGTCTCAATGCAGGTGGGCTTCCGAGGCTCGTCCGGGAACTGCCAGAACTGTCGCTTCGCTCCCGCCCTTCGGACGGGCGGCTGCCGGATCAGGCTGAATCCCACACGCGCTGATCGCGAGTCACCGCCCACTCATCCAGCCTGTCATCTTTCAGTGCCTTCCACAGGTCCTGCATCACGAATCTCTGCCCGCCCTGCGCGCTGATCACTTCACTCATCCGGTAACAGGCATCGAAGCTCGGGACGGACGTCCCCTGCTCATATTCGGCCACCTGCTCCACTCTCAGACCGGCCAGCCGGGCAAGCTCTCCCGGTGACAGACTCGCGCTCTCCCTCATTTGCCGCAGTAGTCGTCTGAATCGCATCGCCATAATGTGTCCTGCCTCGGTCCGATTGAATTGGCAGGAGAAAGTGAGCGCCCCCTCCGCAACCCCTGCACTCAATACATACGCGCAAAGAGCCGAATCTTCAGGCTGAAACACGAGGGGTCGGAAGAATGAGCGCGGGGACTGAGACTTGTGATGAGAGGCCGAAGGGTCGAATTGCTCTGGCCCCTTTGCCTTCCAGTCCGGAGCGGATGGTTGCCAACCTTCCCGGGCGAATCCGGATCAATTGCAGGTTGGAGAGAATACCGGAATAACAATCGAGTCATTCGTCGTGTAAGTCAACTTATGCAGGTTGTGGCCACCTTGGTACGCTGTCGCCGCAGCAGAGGTATTCCTGTTGATCACCGAGCCGAGCAGGGCCCGATCGTCTGTACGCCAGAACTTCATCCAGCCCGTGCTGCCCGATGGGATCACGCTCGAGAGCCGCGGCGTCGTCCGCGGGAAGGTGTCGCTCAGAGAAGTCTTGAGCTGGCATGGGAAATGAAAGAAGCTGAAGCTGAAAGCAGCTTCCAGTTCATTGAAGAGAAGGCCGAAAATGTCGCCAACGCTCTCACCTCCTATATTCAGCCGGATATGAATGCGATTGACTACCAGCAGCGTGTTGTTGCCATCCCTGGCACTCAGAAGGTTGTCAATCGCCAGCACACGTGGCAGAGCATCGTAAGCCACACCGTCGAACCTCAGAATGGAGGTTTCAAACCAGGTGAGGTCTATCGGATTCGGGCCATTGATCCAGGAGATCGCTTCGGCGCCAAGATTGGCCTGGTGGCCGCTCGTCAGTTTGACGTACTCATCGCCGATCAACTGGTTGAAGCAGATCGGGAGGCCGTCAGCCCCCGTGGCTACAGCGATAATGAAACCCGTCACGTCGGGGTCAAGGTCCGAGGCAGTAATGCTGGTTGTCTGGCTCCTGCTCAGGCAAACGACGGTGTCGGCCACTGAGCAGGTGCGACCGTCGACGAAGAACAGGTGGACGAACACGCCGTTGGCGTCATCCGTGTTGGTGATGTTGATGCGGGTGTTCTCAGCCGCCGGGTTGGTCGAGTTGGAGGAATAGAGGTTGTAGACCAGCACCGAGCCGGCCTTCTGGTCGCTGACGACGCCGCTGGCCGGGCCCGGGACGAGACCGGGGTCGGCGGCCAGAGCGCTCATCGAGAGCAGTGCCAGCGCCGCCAGTGCGATGAATGTCTGTGTGAGTTTGTGTGAAGTCATCATCTCCCCCGTTTGAGGTTGGTGTGTTGGGGTCGGGCAGCAGTTAAAACGCCATACTACGACTCTGCACGACGGGGGTAGTCGCCTCGGGCATCATTCAGATCACAGCCGGTTGAGAAAAACTCTGCATCATGCATTCACTCCCAATCGTCTGATTAATCCGAGGGAAAGAATGGGGTCTGGGAAGTGACGAGAGGGCCGGGAGCTTGTCCGGTTGATAGTCCCACCTGCGGTTCAATCTGCGATGGGGTACGGGCAGGGAATGAAGCGCAATAATAGATGAAAGCCGGTAGTAAATACCGGGCAGAGTCAGGCCGAAGAAATTGTTTGTACTCTGCACAGAGTTTGGGTTAATCTCCCGCCAGCTCCTTATAAGCCCCCAGCCACCATCCCGCGGCCCTGCGGTCCTTTCAACGAAACCCATGCAATTGAACAATCCGCTCCGTCACCGGTCTGATTCCGGCTGTCGGACAATTGTGAAACTTTGCCATCGGGGAATAACGAAATGAACCGCAAACCAACCTTCTTTCGCCGTACTCTGGCTGTCGCGCTGATGATTGCAGTCGGGAGCTTTCAACTCCTGCTGACTACCTCCGCCACCGCGCAGACAGTGCAATCCGGACAATTCCTGTCTGGTGAACTCTCGGTGACGGGCGACGTGACCATCAACGGGGTCAAAGCCATGCCCGGCGATACCGTCATGAACAACACCATCATCAAGACCGGGTGCAGTGGTACGGCCGCAGTGAATATCGGTCAGCTCGGGAGGATTGAACTGGGGCCGGGGTCGGAGATGACAATGAACTTGTCGCCCGAGGCCATCGGCGGATCCTTGAGCGCCGGGAGCGCGACGATCAGCACGCCCGCCGGGGTCGCCTTCTCG
>Ga0070741_10000998_pt1 | contig 92195 bp, 74 predicted proteins | sample Coa_R1_4_FD_66440 | JGI IMG/M metagenome (GOLD analysis project Ga0070741, IMG submission 66440) | Surface soil microbial communities from Centralia Pennsylvania, which are recovering from an underground coalmine fire - Coalmine... | ecosystem: Environmental > Terrestrial > Soil > Unclassified ...
CCGCGCGCGCTCGGCAACCGCTCGATCCTCGCCGACCCGCGCCGCGCCGATATCAAGGAGTTGCTCAACGCCAAGATCAAGCGCCGCGAATCGTTTCGGCCATTTGCGCCGTCGGTGCTGCGCGAGGCGGTCGCCGACTGGTTCGAGCGCGACGTCGATACGCCGTTCATGCTGGAAGTGGTTTCGATCCACCCCGAGCGCCGCGCCAAAATCCCGGCGGTGACCCATGTCGACGGCACCGGGCGGCTGCAGACCGTCACGCGCGCCAATCCACGCTTTCATGCGCTGATCGCGGCATTTGCGAAGCTGAGCGGCGTGCCCATGGTGCTCAACACCTCGTTCAACGAGAACGAGCCGGTGGTGTGCCGGCCGGCGGAAGCGCTCGACTGCTTCCTGCGCACCAAGATGGACGTACTCGTGCTGGGCGATTATTGGCTGCGCCGCGCGCCGGCCGCGGCCTGATCCTTCGAGGCTCGCGGAGTTTACCATCGGGCCGGCCACTTCGGGCCGGACCCGTTGGCTCGCACCTCAGGATAAGGACATGAGTTATCCGGTTCGCAACGTGTCGGCGGCCTGTTATGGTCGCGCATCGCGCGAGGCCGCATGCGGCGCCTGATCTTCGTCAATCGCTTCTTCTTCCCGGATTTTTCGGCGACCAGCCAGCTTCTTTCCGATCTCGCCTTCCATCTGGCAGCAGGCGGACGCGAGGTTCACGTCGTCACCAGTGCGCAAATCTACGACGCGCCGCGCGCGCCGCTGGCGTCGCTGCCGGCGTTCGAGACCATCAAGGGCGTGCAGGTGCACCGCGTGCCGACGACCCGCTTCGGCCGCGTCAGCCTGGTCGGCCGCTCGTTCGATTATCTGACGTTCTACCGCTCGGCGCGGCGGCTTCTGATCGCACTCGCCCGGCCCGGCGATCTCATCGTCGCCAAGACCGACCCGCCGCTGCTCTCCGTTCCGGTGCTGTCGGCGGCGCGCCGCAGCGGCGCGAGCTTCATGAACTGGCTGCAAGACCTCTATCCCGAAGTCGCCATGGCGCTCGACGTGCCGCTCATTCGCGGACCGGTCGCGCAACACTTCGCGCGCTGGCGCGATCGCTCCTTGCAGACAGCCGAGGCCAATGTCGTGCTCGGCGAATTGATGGCGCAAAAACTTGCCGCGCTTGGCGTTGCGCCGTCGCGGATTCACGTCATCGCCAACTGGTGCAACGATGCGGATTTGCGCCCGGTGCCGCGGGCAGAAAATTCGCTGCGCCGTGCCTGGGGTCTGCAGGATAAATTCGTGTTCGGCTACTCGGGCAATCTCGGCCGCGTCCACGAATTCGCCACCGTGCTCGCCGCCGCCGAGCGCCTGCGCAACGATGCGCGTTTTGTCTTTCTGATGATCGGCGGCGGCAAGCGGTATGAGGCGCTGCGCAACGCCGCCGAAAGCAAAGGCTCGGCCGGCGCGTTCCGCTTCCTGCCCTATCAGCCGCGCGATACGCTGGCGCAATCGCTCGGCGTGAGCGACGCGCACTGGGTGTCGCTCAATCCAAAGCTCGAAGGCCTGATCGTGCCGAGCAAGTTTTACGGCATCGCCGCCGCCGGCCGGCCGATCGTGATGATCGGCGATCCGGACGGCGAACTCGGCCGATTGGTCGCGGCGCGCCGCTGCGGCTTCGTCGTCAAGCCGGGCGATGCCGATGCGCTGGTCGCCGCGCTGCTGCGCCTTGCCGATGAGCCGGACACGCTCGCGCAAATGGGCGCAGCCGCGCGGCATTTGCTGGAGGCACGGTTCAGCCGGGCGCAAGCCTTGCAGCGCTGGCGCGCGTTGTTGGACCGACTTGATTAGCCCGATAAGCTTCTTTGGTCTGCGCCAACCGACGATCCGAGGCGCCAATCCGGAGGTACGCCATGACATTGCCGCGCGAGCGCCTGTCCTACTCATCGCCGTTCACCCGGCCGCCGCTGCGGCTGCCGGGCAAGGCGCGCATGGTCGTCTGGTCGGTGGTCAATATCGAGGAATGGGAGATCACGCGGCCGATGGCGCGGCGGATTTCGCAGGCGCCCATGGGCCAGAGCGCCATTCCCGACATGCCGAACTGGACCTGGTACGAATACGGCATGCGCGTCGGCTTCTGGCGCCTGCTGCGTGCGCTTGAGGCGGCCGGCGTCACGCCGACCATGTCGATCAACGCCAAGGTCTGCGAGACCTATCCGCAGGTCGCCGCCGGGGCGCGCGACGCCGGCTGGGAATTCATGGCGCACGCCTACGTGCAGATGCCGATCCAGCAGATCGAGGACCAGCGCGCGGTGATCCGGCAATCGGTCGAGCTGATCGAGCAATTCACCGGCACGCGGCCGCGCGGCTGGCTAGGGCCGGGCCGCGGCCAGACGTTCGACACGCTCGATTATGTCAGCGAATGCGGGCTGACCTGGTTCGGCGATTGGATTCTGGACGATCAGCCGCTGTGGGTGAAAACCGCCAACGGGCCGATTCTGTCGATTCCCTACAGCGCCGAGATTAACGACATCACGCTCATGGTGTCGCATCATCATGAATCCGATGTCCTGCTGAAGCGCACGATCGACGCGTTCGACCGGCTGTACGCCGAATCCGCCGAATCCGCCCGCGTCATGGCCATCGGCGTGCACCCCTACGTCACCGGCGCCGCGCACCGCATCAAATATTTCGAGCAGCTCTACGAGTACATCAACCGGCACGACGTCGTGCACTGGACCGGCGATCAGATTTACGACTGGTACACGAAGCTGGTGCCGGCGCCCTGAAGCCGCAGTGACGTCAGCGAAACAACGTCTCCACGATCTTCGTCGAACTTTCCGTGTAAGCCTGCAGCTTCTCGGGGCTGATGAAATTCTCAGCCACACCGGCGCGTGACGGCACGATCGGGGCGATCTCATTGAGCGGCTCGACGTCCTCGCGTACCGGCAGGTACTCGGACGAAGCCAGGATCTGCTGGCCCTCGCGCGACAGCAAAAAATCCATCAGAAGGAGCGCGGCGTTTGGGTGGCGCACGTCCTTCGGGATTAGCACGCTGCCGGCGGCGCTGGCGACCGGCGGCAGCAACTGCGATGTCACCGGCGCGCCCTTGCCCGCGCTGATCAGCGGATGGTGCGCAAAAATCTGCAGCGCGATCGGATATTCGCCGGCGATGACGCGATCGACCAGGTTGCGCGGGGTGCCGGCGCCGAAATTGATGATGTTCTGCTTGGCGAGCCGCTGCAGATACGCCATCGCCTTGTCTTCGCCCCAGGCGATGCGGAGGTTGGTGACGAACAGCGGCGCGCCGATCGCCGTTTGCGCCGGCCACGCCATCTTGCCCTGCCATTGCGGGTCGAGCAGCGCCTCGTAGGTTTTAGGCGCCTTGTCCGCCGGCACCAGCCGCGTGTTGTAGGCGAGCGAGAAATAGCTCATCCGGGTCGGCGCCCACAGGCTGCGCGGATCGCGCAGCCGTTCGGGAATGGCGGCAAGCTCCGGCGACCAGGCCGGCTGGGCGAGGCCTTCGCGCACCGCCAATTCGCCGAGGCCGGTGCCCTCGATGACGTCGCCGACCGGATTATGGGCGCGCATTTCGGCGGCGGCCTTGGTGGCGATGACCTCGGAATCGCCGCGCCAGAACGTCATTTTGATGAACGGATATTTTTTCTGGAACGCCGCCGTCACCGGTCGCAGCGCCTGATTGACGATCATGCCGGAATAGAAGACGACCTCGCCCTCCTTCTTGGCGCCGTCGATCAGCTTCTGCTCGCGGTCCGCGCCGCGGTAGGTCAGGATGGCGTCGGCGTTCTGCGCGCGTGCGACGGTCGCGCACAGGCACGCGGCCGCGAACGCAAGTGCTGCGATTTTTGGGCTGCCGGTCACGTCATGCGCTCTTGCGGCGATCCTGCGCCGCGGTAACTTTCGGCACGACGCCGCAGCCGATGGCGTCGCCGTGGTGCAGCACGCCGTCGACGAGCTTCAGCCCTTCCCAGCGGTCCTCGGCGAGACCGTCGAACTCGGTCAACTCGGAGGCGTACCAGATGCCGGGCAGCGCCGCGGCAAGCTGCATGGCGTGGGCGGCAAGCAGCATCGGCCCGACATGGGCGCCCATGCGGAAGCGCACGCCGCCGGCGGCGCAGATCTGCGCGGCCGCATAGGTTTTGCGCAGGCCGCCGAGCTTGGTGATCTTCAGGCTGATGGCGTCGACGATGCGCTCCCGCACCAGGATCATGACCTGATCGAGCGAATGGGCCGCTTCGTCGGCCTCGACCGTGATCGGCACGGCCTGCGTCACTGCTTTGAGCCCGATGAGATCGGAGGCGTGCACCGGTTGCTCGGCGAGATCGATGCGGCTATCGGCCATCAGGTTGAGCGCGCGGATGGCGTCCTTCGGCGCGTAGGACTGATTGGCGTCGATGGTCAGATGCGCGTCCGGCCCGACTTCGGCGCGGATCGCCTTCACGCGCGCGACGTCTTCCTCGACCTCGCCGTGCACCTTGATCTTGAAATGCCGCACGCCCTTGTCGGCCAGCATGCGCGCGTTCTTTGCCATGTCGGCCGGCGATTTGATCGGCAGAATGCGCAAGCTCGGAAATTCGCGCACCGCGGCGCCGCCGAACAGATCGCAGATCGGCACGCCGAGCCGGCGCGCCAACAGATCGTGCAGCGCGCAGTCGATGCCGGATTTGGCCTGGTTGTTGCCGTGCATGGCGGCGTCGAGGTCGTCCATGATGGCGGCGATCTGGCGCGAGTCGCGGCCGATCAGGCGCTTGCACAAGCGATCGAGCGCGCCCTTCACCGCCTCGTGCGGCGCGCCGTAGTGATTCATCGTCGACGCATAGCCGTAACCGACAGTGCCGTCCTCGGCGTGGATCGCGACGATCCAGCCCTCGGTGGCCGGATTGGCCGCCAACGCAAATTTCCAGTCCTTGTCCTTCTTCGGCAGAATCGATTCTTCGATGCGGACATCGACGATTTTCATCAGCAGCACTCCCGGTCAGACTGACGCCGCGCGTGCGGCATATTCTTGTTCATTCCGCTGCGGTGGCGGCGTGGTGCAGCGGCTCGCGCAAACCCGCACGTTCCATGCGCGGCAGCACTTCGTCGCGAATGTGCGGAAAATCGTCGACGTAGTTGATCATGCCGAGCGCCAAGCCGTCGAGGCCGGCGCTGCTCAGGCGCTTGAAGGTCTCGATGGCGTCGTCGTAGCTGCCGACGATCGGAACGCCGGCGCCGCTGATCAGCCGCGCCTTCAGCTTATCCTCGTCGGCCTTGAGCCAGCTGTTGATGCGTGAACCGCGCAGCTTGAAGGCGTAGTCGGCCGACTCCCAGTCGCCTTTCTCGTAGACGATGTAGTGGTGATAGTCCTCCGCCTCCTTGCGGGTGCGGCGGACCATGAGATGCGAGCTGGCGAAAATGTTGCGCAGCTGGCCGGGCGGCGCCGCGTCGCGAAAGAATTTCAGCTTCGCCACCAGGTCGTCGTGGGTCGGCGGCACGGTGGTGAACAGGCAATCGGCATTGCGTGCGGCGAATTCGCGGCCGGTCTCCGAATTGCCGGCGCTGACCAGAATCGGCCGGCTGCCCCAGAACGGCTTTGGCTTGCCCAGCACCGCCTTGAGCTTGTAGTGGCGGCCGTCGAAGTCGAACGGCTGGTGCTCCGACCAGATGCGGTTGACGATGGTGAGCCACTCTTCCGAGTAGTCGTAGCGGCCGTCGTGATCGCCGAGCGCGACGCCCATCATGCCGAACTCGATCGGATTCCAGCCCGACACCACGTTCAGCCCGAAGCGGCCGTGGCCGATGTGATCGGCCGTGACCATCTGCTTGGCGGCGAAGACCGGATTGACGAAGGCGACGTGCAAGGTGCCGAAGGTGGTGATCGCCTCGGTCTTGGCGAGGAGCCCGCAGGCCCAGGCGATGGTCTCGAACGTGGTGCCCTGGGTGTCGCTCTCGCCCTGGTAACCGTGCCAGCGTCCGATCGGCAGCAGGAATTCGAGGCCGGCCTCGTCGGCAAGCTGCGCCGCCTTGACGTTATTGTCCCACGACGCGTCCCAGCGCTCCGGCGCCTTGGTGAGGCTCAAGCCGCCCAGACAGTTCATGCCGAACAGGCCGAGCTTGAACTTGTTCTTATTGTAGATGCGGGTCTCGTCTCTGCTGCGCGCGTTGGACACTCGCAATTCTCCGTTCTCGTCGCCGCTGCCGATTTATTTTCGAACTCACGTTATGCTCATTGCTGCCTGCGGAAAAGTCCAGCCGTGGCGACGCATGGGTGGCAGCTTCCTCAAGCGGTAAACTGCCGGTTTCGTGTCAGCATATAGAAGGCGGAGCTGACCACCGTCATCAGCGCGATCCAGACCACGCCCATGGCGGCGAGCTCGGTCACCTGGCCGTTCTGCCACATCTCGAACAGGGTCACCGCCATCACCTGCGAGCCGGGGCCGACCAGAAGCAGCGGCAGCGCCACGATCTGCACCGAGAGCAGGAACACCACCAGCCAGGCGCTGACCAGCGATGCCGCGAGGAGCGGCACCACGATGCGCCGGAACAAGGCGGCGCTACGCGCGCCGGCGATGGTTGCGGCGCCCTCCAGGTCGGGATGAATCTGCAGCGCACCCGTATAGGCGTAGCGCATGCCGAACGGCAGGTAGCGCACCGTCGAGGCGATGATGACCGAGAGCAGCGTGCCGTAGAGCGGCAGCGGCATGTTCACGAACACGTCGAGGAAGGCGACGCCGAGAATGAGCGCCGGGAAAACGAGCGGCAGCGTGGCGAGATGGTCGAGCAGCACCGCGCCGGGCACCCGCCGCACCACGAGCCAGGCGCACAAAGCGGTGAACGGCGTCACGATAGTGGCGGTGGCGGCGCCGAGGATGAGCGTGTTGACGATCGCGTCGCGAAAATCGCCCGGCCCGAGCAGCACCCAATAATTGTCGAGCGACGAGCGCGCCAAGGCCGCGACGCTGATGCCGTCGTAGAACGGCTGCAGCGAGGTGAACACCAGCATCGCCACCGGAATGATGGTGACGATGAGAAACAGGACGAGCACGATCGCGGCGCTCAGATAGCGCCACGGGCCGAGATCGATGATGCGTGGGCGAAAGCCTTTGCCGGTGATGGTCTGATATTTGTGCGCATGGCGCGCCAGGCGGCTCTGGCCCATGAGCAGGACGGCGACGATGGCGACGAGGCAGATCGAGTAGGCGCCGGCTTCGCCGTAACTCGGCATGCCGGTGCGGTGCATGGCCTGGAAGATCGTGGTGGTGAGCACATTGATGTTGCCGGCAAGGCCGACCAGCGCCGGTACCTCGAACGATTCGAAGGCGCGGGCGAAGAACAGCAGGCCCAAGGCGCACAGAGCTGGCGCCGCCATGCGCAACGTTACAGCGCGGAAGGCGCGCAGCGGATTGGCGCCCGCCATGATCGCCGCCTCCTCGAACGAGGCGTCCATGGAGCGCAGCGCCGCCGACATGAGAAGGAACGTCAGAGGCACGAAGCCGATGCCCTCGATCGCCGCCATGCCGCCCATGGAATAGACGTCGATCGCCTGCGCGTGGCCGGACACCAATTGGATGGCGTCGTTGACCGGGCCGGCGCGGCCGAGCAGCAACAGCCAGGCGACGACATAGAGAATGTGCGGCACGCCGAGCGAGATGATGGCGCCGAAGAACACGAGCTTGCGCCCCGGCGTGTTGGTGCGCTCGACGATCAGCGCCTGCACGGTACCAACGACAATGCCGATCGTGGCGGAGCCGAACGCATAAACCAGCGTGTTGGCGAGGCTCGACAGGAACAGCCGTTCGGCGAACAGGCCGCGGTAGAAGCGCAGGGTGAAGGCGCCGAACGAGCCATCGGGCCGCGTCTCGTGCAGGCTGACGTTGAGCAGAAACAGCGCCGGCGGCACGACCAGCACCAGCAGCATGGCAGCGAGCACAACGACGACCGGCGACATGCGCAGCCGTGGCAAGACCGCCGCGGGCCAAAGGCCTGTAGCCAGCGGCCGCGAGTCCGACCGAACACTCACTGGAACAGCTCTTCGAAAATCTTCTGCGAGCTCGGAGTATATTGGTTGAGCTGATCGGGCGTGATGAAAAGTTCCGGCACGCCGGCGCGCTGCGGAATGACCGAGGCGAGCGCCGGCTTCGGCGCCACATCCGGACGGACCGGAAAATAGTCGGCGCCGGCCAGAATCTGCTGGCCTTCCTGCGACAAAATAAAGTCAGCCAATAGCATCGCCGCGTAGGGATGGTGCACGCCCTTGGGGATGATCATGGTGCCCGCCGTACTGGGCACCGGGTTCAACAGCTGCGAGTCGACCGGCGCGCCCTTGGCTTTGCTGATCAAAGGGTGGTGGGCGAAAATATTCAGCGCGATGGGAAACTCGGCGGCGATGACGCGGTCGACCAGGGTGCGGGCGCTGCCCGAGCCGAAATTGATCATTTTCTGCTGGGCGAGCTTGCGGAGGTAATCCTTGGCCGCCGCCTCGCCGCGCGCCAGCCGGATCGTGGTGATGAACAGCGGCGTGCCGCTCGCGGTGCCGATGCGCCAGGCGAGCTTGCCGCGCCAGCGCGGATCGAGGAGGTCATCGTAGCTCTTCGGCTGCGTGCCCGGCGGCACCAGCCTGGTGTTGTACGCGGCGCTGAAATAGCTGATTCGCGTGTAGGTCCAGCGATTGGCGGGATCGCGGTAGCGCTCAGGAAGCTGCTCGACCAGCGGCGTGTAATACGGTTGCGTCAGCCCGGCGCCGACTGCCAGATCGCCGACACCGGTGCCCTCGGCGACGTCGGCGACCAGATGGTTGGCGCGCTCCTCGGCCGACAGTTTTTCGATGATCTCCTCGGTGTCGCCGCGCCAGTACGTCAGCTTCACGAACGGATATTTTTTCATGAAGGCGTCGGCCAGCGGCCGCAGCGCCTGGTTGACGATCATCGCCGAATAGAGAACCACCTGCCCTTCCTTGCGGGCGCCGTCGAGGATTTGCTGCTCGCGGTCAGGAGCGTGGCCGAGCAGGATGTCCTGCGCCTGCGCGTTTGCGGCGCCAAACGCGGCAAGCGCCATCGCTCCTGCCGTCGCAAGGCGAATCAAATGCGCTAGTGGACGCCTATCTTGTGATAGGGCGAACAAAGCTGCCTCGCACTCACTCGGCCGCAGCGTTACGCGGCATGAATTTCGGCACCGACACGCCTTCTTCGTAGTCGTCGAACGTCACCTGCACCGGCATGTCGCAGGCCACCGCGTCGGGCGCCACGCCGACGATGTTCGTCAGCAAGCGCGGGCCTTCGTCGAGCTCTACCAGCGCCACCACATAGGGCACGTCCTTGGCGAACGCCGGATGGTAGACGCGATGATAGGTGACGAAGCTGAAAACCTTTCCGCGGCCCGACACCGGCATCCAGGAAAAATCGGCGGCGAGGCAGTGCGGGCAGCTTTGCGATGGCGGAAACCAGAATTGGCCGCAGGCATTGCAACGCGGGATTTCGAGCCGATGTTCGCGCGCGGCTTGCCAGTAATGCGCCGTCTCCGGCGACGGGCGCGGCGTCGGCTTCTTGTTTGGATCGCGCATCAGGCCCGCCCCAGGATCAATGTGGAGTGGCAGACCTGATTGCCGCCGTGGCCGGAGACCAGCGCAATCTCGGCGTTCGCCACCTGGCGCTCGGCCGGATAGGCGTGGCGCATCTGCCGTGCGCCTTCGACGACCTGCAGCATGCCTTCGCAATGGGATTCGGACAGTTGGCCGCCCGAGGTGTTGGTCGGCAGCCGCCCGCCCATGCGCAACGCGCCGGAGGCGACGAACGGGCCGCCCTCGCCTTTCTGGCAGAAGCCGTAATCCTCGAGCTGGGTCAGCACCATGTAGGTGAAGCAATCGTAGACCTGCGCGGTATGGACGTCGTCGGGGCCGACGCCGGCCATGCGGTACGCCGCGGCGCCGCTGTTCTTCGCCGCCGTCGTCACCATGTTGTCGTCGTTGAACCAGCCACGCAGGTTGTTGAAGCTGCCGAAACCTTTGATCGAGACCGGCGGCTGGCGCAGGTCGCGCGCGCGCTCGCGGCTGGTGACGATCACTGCACCCGCGGCATCGCTGCGCAGGCTGCAATCGAGCAAGCCGAATGGCATCACGACCGGTGCGGCTTCGTAATATTGCGCCAAGGTCAGCGGCTTCTTCATCTGCGCCTGCGGATTGCGCAGCGCGTGCTCGCGGAACGCCACCGCGATGGCGCCGAAATGGTCGCGCGTCGTGCCGTACAGATGCATGTGCCGTGTGGCACCGAAGGCGTGCGCGGAAACGGCGCCGAAATAGCCGTATTCGGGGCCGAACTCCTGCGCCAATTGGCTGTCGGGCCGCGTCTCGTTGCGCAGGTTTGCTTCCTTGGACGAGTGGGTGCGCGACCAGGAATCGCGACCGAAGCCGATGATCACGGTCGAGGCCATGCCGGCCTTGATCGCCATGGTGGCAAGCGCAACGCCGAGAATCTGGCTGGCGCCGCCATTGTCGAGCGTGGTGGAAAAGCGCGCGTTGATGCCGAGCCGGGCACCGATCTGCTGATGGTGCGTGTAGCTCTCGTCCGGACCGCGGCAAACGATGCCGTCGATCTCGCTCACCTTCAGGCCGGCGTCGTCGATGGCGTTCTTCATGGCCTCGACCAGCAGATCGTGGCTGGACACGCCGGGCACGCGGCCGAGCCGGCTGTTGCCGATGCCGACGATGGCGCAGGTGTCGCGCAACTCGTGCGACGGCTCGATGGCGGGCGCTCTGAGCGTTTCGAGCATTTTTTTGACCCTTATTTGATCAGCTGGCGGATGCGCGCCACCACATCGGGCGGCGCCGAATAGACCCGGTCGAGCAGCGCGTTGATGGCTTGCCCGCCGACCGGATCGATGTGAGCATTCTGCGATTTGGCGTCGGCGAGAAAGTCCGGATCCTGCATGGTGGCGTCGAACGCTGCGCGCAAGGCGGCGACGCGGTCGGCCGGAGTGCCGGGCGGCAACACGAACGGCCGGCCCATGACCTGCTCGGCGAAGGCGATCTCGAACATCTGTTTGTCGGCCGGCGTGTGCACCGCCTCGATCGCGGTCGGCGCGTCGGCAAACTCCGCATCGCGCTTCATGCCCATCACCATGATGACGCGCGCCAGACCCTTCTGCAGCCACGGCAGCATGTGGGCGCGGAACGGCGCCGACGAGCCGCCGGAGACGTGGGCGTCGACCTCGCCGCGTTCGACCGCCAGCAGGCAGGCTTGCGAGCCGGGGTAGCCGGTCACGGGCTTGAGCTTGGTGCCGAGCGTGGCGTTGAGCATGCGCGAGTAGATCGTCGTCGGCGAATTGGCTGCCGTCGAGCTGACGGTGATCTCGCGGGTCTTGAGATCGTCGATGGTATGCAGGCCGGACTTGGTCGACAGGATGAAGAGACCGACTTCCTGCTCCGGCGAGCCGAGCCAGTGGAACTTGCGGGCGTCGAACTGAATGCCGGCATTGTTGAAATCGTAGAAGCGCGCGAGCCCGGTATTGCGCGACAGCCCACCGATCACCGTGCCGTCCTGCGCCGCGACGTTATAGATGTAATTCGCCGCGCGCAGACCCTCGGCGCCCACCATGTTCTCGACCACGATGATGGGATTGCCCGGAATGTGGCGCGGCATGTGCTTGGCAAGAAGCCGCGCATATTGGTCGTAGCCGCCGCCGACCGAGGCCGAGGTGACGAGCGTGATTTGCTTGCCGCGATAAAAGTCGGCGACCGATTGGGCGCAGGCGTTTGTCGCAGCGAGGGCAACGAAGCACGCCAGCAGTATTGCGGCCGGCCCTTTCAGGTGACTCACGTAACGCAACGTCCTCCCTGCCCTCATGTACCGGCCTTCAACTGCGCGAGAATTTCGTCGGTGTGTTCGCCGAGCTCGGGCGAGGCCGAGCGGATTTGCGGCGGCGTCGCCGACATGCGCACGCCGTTGCGCACCAGGCCGACGTGGCCCACGCGTTTATGCGGCACGTCCTGGCGCATGCCAAGATGCTGCACCTGCGGATCGCCGAACACTTCGTCCAGCGTGTTGAGCGGCGCCGCCGGAACATCGGCGGCCTGAAGCTTGGCGAGCCACGAGGCGCGGTCGCCGTTGGCGAAGATCTGCGACAGCTCCTGGTGCAACACGTCGTAGTGGCGGCCGCGCGTCTCCTTGGTGGCAAAGCGCGCATCGCCGATCCATTCCGGACGGCCGGAGACGCGGGCCAGCGCCTGCCAGAATTTGGTCGGCGTCGACAGGTGGATGACGAACGGCTTGCCGTCGCCGGCGACGAACGCATAGACCTGGGCCTGATGGGTGCGCGCGGCGCGGTCCGGCACCTTGCCGTTCTCGAAGAATCGCGCCGCGTTCTCGCCGCAGAACGAGATGCTGGCTTCCAAGAGAGACGTGTCAATGCGCTGGCCCTTGCCGGTGCGGCCGCGCGCGACCAGCGCGGCCAGGATGCCGTTGCAGGCGGTGATGCCGGCGAGATGATCGGACAGCGAGACGCCCATCGGCCGCGGCGCCTGCAGATCGGTGAGCAGACTCAGAAGCCCGCTCATCGACTGGCCGGTAGTGTCGTAGCCCGGCCGCGAGGCGTAAGGCCCGCTCGAGCCGAAGCCGGTGATCGAGCACCACACCAGGCCCGGATTGTCGCGCGCCAATTCGTCGTAGCCGAGGCCGAGGCGCTCCATGGTGCCGGTGCGGAAATTTTCGATCAGCACGTCGGCGGTGCGAGCGAGCGCCCGCGCCGCGGCGACGCCGTCGGCGCTCTTGAGATCGAGCACGATGCTTTTCTTGTTGCGATTGACCGAGCCGAAGGTCGGGCTGTATTCGACGCGGCCCCAGCCGCGAAACGGATCGCCGCCGCCGGGCGATTCCACCTTGATGACTTCGGCGCCGAAATCGCCGAGCAGCATTCCGGCGTAGGGGCCGGATACGTAATTGGCAAATTCCACCACGCGAATGCCGTCGAGCGCCGCAGCCATGTTGTCCGCATGTCCTCCGTGGGCGTCAGGTCGGGCACGACTGTATCGCCAATCGCTGCGATTGTCGCAAGCCGCGTCAACTCAGCCAGCGCGCGCAACGCTTGATCGCTCGCGCAGCGGCTGCCCGACGCCACGCCGCCGCGGCGATAGGCGCCGCAGATTGACTTCTCAGCTGATTTGAATTTCGCTGATCCCTGATCCAGCCCCCGGGAGCCCCACGTTGTCGGAAGCCGAAACGATCCATCTCGCGGCCGATATTTCGTTCCTGCATACCGATTACCTCTGGCGCATGCCGGGCTCCTGGATCGGCTACCCGTATTACGGCACCTCGGAATTCTACGAGGACATCGCGCGCATCGCCGAGCGCGGCGTCATGGACATGCTGTTCTTCGGCGACACCGGCGGCACCTCGGAGGATTACGGCGGCAATCACGAGGCGGTGGTGCGCTACGGCGCCAAGTGGCCGCGCCACGACATGACGCCGATGATCCCGCTGATGGCGAAGGCCGCCCCGGGCGTCGGCTTTGCGCTGACCTTGTCGACCACCTACCACCATCCGTTTCATTGCGCACGCGTGTTCAACGCGCTCGACCATGTCACCCGCGGCCGCATCGCCTGGAATGCGGTGACCTCGGCGTACAAGAACGAGGCCGCCAATTACGGCTTCGACGACATGATGGAGCACGACCAGCGTTACGTGCGGGCGCAGGAGTTTTTGGAGGTCGCGTTCAAGCTGTGGGATTCGATCGAGCCGGACGCGCTGATCCTGGATCGCGAGCGCGGCATCTATGCGGACCCGAAGAAGGTGCATCGCATCGATCATCGCGGCCGCTACTTCAATGTGCGCGGCCCGCTGCCGGCGCTGCCGTCGCCGCAACGGCGGCCGGTGGTGATCCAGGCCGGCCTGTCCGGACCCGGCATGCAGCTCGCCGCGACTTATGCCGAGCTGCAGTTCAGCACGCGGCGCACGCTGCCCAGCATGAAGCAGCACCGCGCGGCGCTCGATGCCGCGTTGCTCAAAGCCGGCCGCAAGCCGCGCGACATCGGCATTCTATGGTCGATCCGTATCGAGGTCGCGGACTCCGACGCCCATGCGGCCGAGAAGGAGCGCCGCTATCTCGAATCGATCCCGCCCGAGGCCGGTCTCGTCGAAATGTCGGCGCAGTACGGCGTCGATTTCTCGACCGCCAAGCCGGGCATGCGGCTGTCCGACTTTGCCGACGAGGTGCGCGCCCAAAAGGGCAATCTCGGCAGCTTCGAGGAATTGCTCAAGACCGCCGATCCCAACCAGTCGCTCAAGGACTTCGCCTATCGTTTTCTGGTCGACCGTATCCTCACCGCGACCGGCACGCCGCAAAAGATCGCCGACACTCTGGAGGAGCTGCACCACGAGACCGGCGCCAATGGCGGCTTCATTCTGGGCCGCGGTTATTCGGCGACCGGCAACATCAGCGATTTCGTCGACCATGTCGTCCCTGAGTTGCAGCGCCGCGGCTTGGCGAAGACCAAATACGCCGGCCCGACCTTGCGCGAAAACCTCAATGCCTGACTGTCAAAGAGACCAGCCGGGGCGTACGCTCCCGCCACCTCCCCGCTCAACTTCGTGAGGGTCCCATGAACGCACATCTCCTATGGCATCGGCCGCTGAGCCGCCGCCGCGTCATTTCCTCGTCCGCCGCCGCGGCCGGCGCCATGGCGTTGAGCGTCAAGGCGCCGTTCGTGCATGCCGCGCCGCTGAAGAAAGTCAGCATGACGCTGGACTGGGTTTATCAGGGCCCGAATGTCGGTTTCATGCTGGCGCGCGACAAAGGCTTTTATGAGCAGGCCGGGCTCGATGTCTCGATCACCTCCGGCAAGGGCTCAGTCTCGACCGCGCAGCTCGTCGCCAGCCGCGCGACGCAGTTCGGCTTCAGCGACGGCTATGTGGTCGGCAGCGGCGTCGCCAAGGGCATGGGCATCAAGAGCATCGGCAGCGTCTATCGCCGCAATCCGGCCGCCGTGGTGGTGCTGGCCGATTCCGAGATCAAGACGCCGAAGGACCTCGAAGGCAAAACCATCGCCATCACCGCCGGCAGCGCGCAATTCCAGCAATGGCCGGCGTTTATCAAAGGCGCCAAGCTGGACGCTTCCAAAATTGAGATCGTCAATCTCGATCCGGCCGGCGTCGGCCCGGCGCTGATCTCCGGCAAGGTGCCGGCGATCGCCGGCTTCGCCCAGGGCTACGTGCCGTCGATCGAAATCCGCGGCAAGAAACAGACCCGGATTTTCTGGTACGCCGATTACGGCGTCACCGTGGTGAGCAACGGCATCATCGTGCACGACGACACGCTCAAGAGCGACCCCGAGCTGGTGCGCGCCTTCGTCACCGCCACGCTGAAGGGCTTTCTGCACGGCCGCAAAAATCCGGACGAGGCGGTGGCCACGGTGAGCAAATATCTGCCGACGGTCGATCCCCAAATCACGCGGCGCGAAATGGAATTGTCGTGGAAGACCTGGGTCACGCCCAACACCAAGGGCAAGTCGCTCGGCTGGGCGTCCGACACCGATTGGGCCGCCACCGTCGACGTGCTCAAGCAATACGGCGGCGTCACCGCGCCGCTGCAGGCGAACACGCTCTACACCAACGAATTCGTGCCGACGGGCGCCGACTTTGTGCCGCCGCAAGAATCCTGAAGCAAGATGCTGAAACGAGAGCCCTGAACAAGAAACCTGAACGAGGTGAGCGATGAATCGTGGCGGTTCGAAACACGCCGAAACTTTGCGTAACCTGACACCGCACCGGCGCGATGTTCTGCAGCTCGGCCTGGCCGCCGGCGCGCTCGCGGCCTTGCCGGCCGCAGCCCGGGCACAAGCCGCTTATCCGACGCGAGCGGTCCATATGCTGCTCGGCTTTGCGGCCGGCGGCACGTCCGACGTGATCGGCCGGATGATCTGCCAATGGCTTTCGGAGCATCTGGGCAAGGCGTTCGTGTTCGACAACAAGACCGGCGCCGCCAGCAACATCGCCACCGAGATCGTCGCCAAGGAGGCGCCCGACGGCTACTCGCTGTTGTGGTGCACATCGGCCAACGCCAACAACGCCACGCTTTATCAACATCTCAACTTCGATTTCCCGCGCGACTTCGCGGCCGTCGCCGGCACGTTCCGCGTGCCCAACGTGCTCGAGGTCCATCCTTCGGTGCCGGTCAAGACCGTGCCGGAATTCATCGCCTACGCCAAAGCCAATCCCGGCAAGCTCAACTTTGCCTCGGGCGGCATCGGCGCGACGCAGCACATGTCGGCCGAGCTGTTCATGTTCATGACCGGCATCGAGATGAAGCACGTGCCGTATCGCGGCTCGGCGCCGGCGCTGATCGACCTGCTCAGCGGCCAGGTGCAGGTGATGTTCGATCTGGTGCCGGCCTCGATCGGCTATATCCGCGCCGGCAAGCTGCGCGCGCTCGCCGTCACCACGGCGCAAAAATGCGATGCGCTGCCGGAGTTGCCGACCATCGCCGAGTCCGTGCCGGGCTACGAATCGAGCACCTGGAACGGCGTCGTGGCGCCGAAGGGCACGCCGCCCGACGTGATCGAAAAGCTCAACGGCGCGATCAATGCCGCGCTCGCCGATCCCACCATTAAAACGCGGCTCGCCGACCTCGGCGCCACCACCCTGCCCGGCTCGTCCGCCGACTTCGGCAAGTTTCTGGCAAGCGAAGTGGCGAAGTGGGCCGAAGTGATCAAACACGCCGGCATCAAAGCCGGCTAGCGCGTCGGTTACGTCCCGTTGCCGCGCGTCTCCCAACAGACGTTGAGCGTGAACGCGACCGCCACGGCCGCGTTCACGCTTCGCATGTTGGCTCAGTAACCAGAGCAGCCCGTCTGGAAATGGATTTGGCAGGGCGGCGGGCTCTGCGGAGCCTGCTGCGTCTGCGCGTGATGAGCGCGGTGGTGCGTCGCCGCCAGGGCCGAGCCCGGAACGGCGAGAAGGCCAAGCGCCAGCACGCTCAGGCCATAGGCAACGATTGCTTTCGTCTTCAGGTTCTTCATTTTTTCCTCCAGTTGTGCGTGCGGCTCGACCGTTCTCGCCCCTGAAGGACCTGCCGTTAGCCTTCAAGTATTAGCTTGATGAAAATACGGAAATGGAGACGCAGGATTGTAAAAAGTGAGCGCCAATACATAAACAAGACGAGAACTATACGTGAATGATATAGGTATGCCGCCAGAAATGCATGACTAGGATAAGTATTACGAAGAATTTATGAAGGTTTTCTGCGGCGCGGCCGCTTTGACGCCGCCATCCGGCGGGGGGCGCGGCGGCCCGCACGACGCGCTGGGCGTTATGGAGGCGCTCTGCAATTCGGGGTGAGTAGTCGCCGGGCCGCTTGTCCTCTCGGCATGAGGCGAAGGATGCCTCTTCTGGATCAAAAGCCGGCACCGGTCTCCTGTGTACCGATGTCCGCTGTTTGCCGGAACGGAGGTCGGAGCGATCCTGTCGACCCAGAGGTGGCCAGAAGCAGCCAATCGCGCGCCCCGCAATCTCATGCCTGTCTGATGGGAATATTGATTCTACAGTTCACGCCTTCCTTTGCGAACACGAGATCGACCGTACCTCCGAGTTCGTGAGGTATGAGATTGCGGATGAGATTGGTGCCGTAGTTGGCCGGATGCTCAGAGGTCACCGGCGGACCGCCACGCTCGCGCCAGAGCAAGATCATGTTTGTCGCGGCCCCACTTTGCTTTAGGTCCCAACTTACTGATACTTGGCCGCTCGAAATCGACAACGCACCGTGTTTCGCGGCGTTCGTCGCGAGTTCGTGCAACACTCTCGTAAGCGCCTGGGTTTCGGCGGCGGCGAGCATGACGTTAGTCCCTCTGATCGTTACATTCGGCCCCGCCGCGTAGGGTGCAAGCTGGCTGCGAACAAGGGCGTCGAGACTGACGCTTCTCCAACGGTTTTCGCTCAGCAGGGTGTGAGCGGCTGCCATGGATTGGATACGCTCGTCGAGCGATCCAAGGAACTCGTCAATTGAACGGCTGCCTTGGCGCGTAGAGCTGGCCACCACCGCGACCTGAGCGAGGATGTTCTTGACCCTGTGGTCGAGCTCGGCGATCAATAACTTCTGTGATTGATGGGATCGCTTGTAGAGAAGCAGCGTCTCCGTGAGCAGCACAAACAACAGCGCCGAACTGGCGAGCAACCCATAGACTCGGCCCAGATACCAGCCTGCGGTAAACCGCAGATCAGTGAACCATACCGCTTCTACCAAGATCGGCATCCACGCAGGCAGCGTCACCAGCAGCCATTGATCAAGAACCGTGCGTCTGCGAACAAATAATACCACGAACGCCATAACATTCACGAGGGCGCGCACTGCGCTCACCTGCATTTGCAATAATGTCCGGTGGCCGCCGTGCTGGAGGACCGGCAGATACTCAATCCCTAAGGTGGATACCCATGTCAGTCCGGCAGTCGCCATGACCACGCATGCGACAGTGATACCAATATTTACCCTGATTGATTGAATGGAGCGATTGACGGCTGCGCCCGCATCCTTTGACAGCGCGTAGACGATGACCGCTGCCGGAAACAAGGTGTTCCAAAAATTGAATAACCAGCTTAGGCTATTCGCGCCATCGCCGATCAGACTGACCGAGCCATAAACTCCCGGGAAGGCGAGCGTATGCAGGAACGAAAGCAGCCCGTTGAATACAAAGCCGCCTGCCAGCACCAACAGAGCGGTCTGGGGATAAACCGAGTATTGGGCGAACAGGAACGCGGCTGTGAGGAGGCTAGCTATGCAGATGGCAGTTTCGACGATGGGAACAAAAGAGTTGATGTGGGGAAACTGGACATGGGCAAGCGGTATTGTGGCGGCGACGATAATGAACAGGACAATCAAAGCGCCTATCGCAATTTTGCGCTGCCGGCTGCTCGCCGGCATGGCGGCGATTACGGTCGAAAGGTCGTAATGAGAACGGACGCCTTTGTCACCAAACGTCGTCTGCAACATGAGCCCCTTATGAGCCAATGTCGATGCACGCTGATAGCAAATTTGTCAACGTTCCATGCGCCCGCGCGGAGCCTTCCGACAAGCCTGCACTGACTCAAACGTCGAAATTGCAGTTTATCAGCTACGCTGTGACGTAACGTTCTGGCGACGCTCGGCGCGGCGCACCGGCCGTGTGTGTCGCTTGTTGCGGAGAACGACAAGCGATTGCGCGTTTTCGTTCGGCAGCTCGCGCCGCCCAGCCGAGCGCCATAAGCTCGAGTGCGAGCTTGTCATCTGGCTTGGTCAGCTTTCCGGCCAAGTCGCGACACACTTGCTCACACCGAAGATACTCGGTGATCCACCGCATTTCAGCGGCCCCGTCATGACTGAAAACCAACGCCCCGCTGTCACCTTTGACTGGCGACACAAGGTCCGCCTGCCAAAAACTACCGCGGCGCACCGGTCAGCTGCCAGTATCCGTTGGTATAGCGGAACATCGCTGCCTGGCGCCAGATATTGAATTGACCGCCGAAGTCGCTGACCGTGGCCGCGCCGGCGTTCGAGCAGTCATTGATGCGGCGCTCGGCTGTCAGAGGGGCCTCGACGCCTGCGCCATGGTGCCGGCAAGCGCCGGGGGCAGCGCTTTCAGCCCCGTGGTCGGCGGTGGAGGCAGCGTCGGTTACAACGAATATCTTCGCCGAGGTGCGTGGTGATCCAAGAGGGAAGCGTGGGGCCGGCGTCGGCTCGTCCGCCCTCCTCGTCCTGCAATTTACTGCTAGTGCAAACGACGACCTCTTCTGCGGCCAAGTGCACGAACAAAGTTAATGAGATTGGCTTGGAGTACATCGTCGCCAATCTTTGAGAATGCAGCTAGCAGCTTTGGTGCCGCCGGCAGAGCGCTGAGCTCAGCCAGGCGCTCAGTATTGGCTCGACGTTTGTCAATCACCGGCACCAGCCCGTCAAAGAAAGCCGTGATTGGAATGTTCAAAGCGCGCGCGATCTGCGTAAGACGCCCGGCACCCACACGGTTGGTGCCGTTTTCATACTTTTGTACCTGCTGGAAAGTCACTCCGATCTGCTTGGCGAGCACGGTTTGGGATATATTGGCGCTCTTTCGGAACGAGCGAATCCGTTGACCAACTGCTACGTCGGTTCGATTCGGTCTGCTACCAGCCATGTCTCAGCATCTTTTGATAGCTTTAATGAGCCACAGCAACGCCGTCCGATCGGTGACGACAGGAATTTCAATCCAATTCAGACTCTCAAGAAACGAAAGTGTAGGCCGCGCTGCACCCGCCGCAAGTACAGGGACCACCGAGAAGCTGTTGTCCCGCTGACTCCGGTTGAGGCCTATGCGGGCTTCGATTTCCTGCCAGTGACTGAGTCCGCTCGGGCCAACCAAGGACAACATCGCATCGTCCTCGTAGATACCTTGGGCAACATTTTCCTCAAACTTGACCGCGCCATACGAAGCCGGAGACAGGAAAAACTGCAATTGTGGCTCGAGAACGAACAAGCTTGCTCTCAGCGCCTCGGCCAAAAATCGGTCTTTGCAATTGAATGAGATCAAGACGGAAAAGTCACTTCCCAGTCGCCTTCCACCGTTGCCTTCTCGGGGCGCCGAGGTCCCAATTCCGTCCCCGCTCAACATGTGACACCCAGATAACTCTTCGGATCTCGATCCAAACTATGACATTGCGATCTCGCGAGACTACCCAGAGCGGCAGAAGAGCTGTCCGCCCGCCTTGGCGATCGTGCTTCAATTATCCAGATTAATTTGATAGTGCATTACGCTTGCTGTGGGCGCGTAACCGATGATAGCGCTTTTGGTCTGCCATGGCGGGACGCTGATCGAGATGCAACTTGCGCTGCCTCGATAACACACGCTGACCTTGATATAATGGCTGCAGCTGTTTTTCGCGCTTAACCAGTTTTGATGCAGATTCTTGTTGGCGATATCCGGTCGCATGTAAGCCCTGGCAGTCAGGCAGGATGTATCCGCGGATGAGTTCCCACCCGCGAACAAGGCGCCAGTGCGAATATTGTTGAGCGTGATGCTACTTTGAGCGCCGCCGAGCGTGAATTGATCGGGAAAATTCAAAGGCCTGCCCGTGGGGAGCGACTTAATCGCCGGCGCTGAAAGCAGACCTGCCACTCCGTCTTTCATGGATATCCCGGGACCGTTTGGCCCAGCCAGAACGCTGTCTCTGCCTCGCCCGGCGTCTTGAGCTTGGACTGCCGAGGTCGCAATGACGCAGCAACCGATCGAAACGATCATGAGAACGCGAGCGCTGGACTTCATTTGCCCTCGACGCGAAATTCACACGCCTAACCACAACCATTTGAGACTATCTCTGCCAAGCGCTGTTCGCACAACCCATCGGTACTAAGGCAGTTTGCTCTTTTGAGGTAATCCTTCCTTACGATGGACCGGCACTTGTTCTCAGCAACGAGCCCATTAATGTTGCTCAGTTGACATTTCTCGGTCATGTCGCGTTGCAACAAGAGTTCCATACGCCTCATTTTGTGATGGTCACGCTGGCTTTTGAAGGCGGCGGACCCGAACGCGATGCAATATTTCTTTGCAATGCACTCGCCGCGCGGGGCATGCGCGTAACGATCGCGGTGTTGCGCGGGGAAGGGCCGCTGCGGGCGTTTATCGATCCCGCTGTTCGCATCGTCGCGGTCGGTGAACGAAGGATCCGTTATGCCTTGCCCGCTCTCCGCCGGACCTTGCGCTCGCTCGCGCCAAGGGTCGTGCTGAGTTCTGGCGTCCCAAGCCTCAATCTGATGACCCTTCTGACGGTACGGACACTTCCCTGGCACGCACGTCCGAAGCTGGTGCTTCGGGAGAATTCTGTTCCATCGATGGCACGCCATGATCCTTCTCGATCTAATCGTATTGCTTATCGATTTTTGCTTCGGATGTACCGCTTTGCAGATCGCATCGTCACTCTGACCGACGGCGTGCGCGAGGATCTGGTCCGGCTTTTTTCTGTCCCGCGAGCGATGGTTTCGGTGATGCGCACCAATGCTGTGCTGCCGCCGACGATCGTTGACCGACTATCACGATGGGACGGCGAAACTGGCCGCGAAGCCGGTCTTATCATATGGGTGGGACGGCTCTCGGCGGAGAAGGATGCCTACAGCGTACTACGTGCAGTGAGTATGCTGTCGCCCAGCCGTCGTTGGCGACTGGCCATGATCGGAGATGGCCCCCTGCGATCAGAACTCGAGTCCTTCTGCCGAAGCAATCGCATCGACGAGCATGTGATTTTCACCGGCTACATCGCCGACCCCATTGCCTGGATGATGCGGGCAAATGTTCTTGTCCTCTCGTCGCTCTATGAGGGCTTCGGCAATGTCATCATCGAGGCGCTGGCCTGTGGAACTTCCGTCGTATGCACTGACTGCCCGTACGGTCCGCGAGAGATCTTGCAAGGTGGCCGCTACGGCACGCTGACCCCGGTAGGCGATCCCGCGAAACTGGCCACTGCGATCGAGGCAGCGCTGGATCACTTTCCCGAGCGAAAAGTGCTGATGCAGCACGGTCTGGAACATACAGCCGATCGAGCCGCGGCACAGTTACTCCACATCATTGGTGATCTCGAACTCGAACCCGCCAGCCGGAAGCAATCGCTGATCGACGGCTCGGAGACTGAGAGGCTACATGACACCGCCGTTGCTCACCCGAATCAAAAGGCGCATCGCCAGGCATTTGCCGACAAAGCTGCTGCCGATGCGCAACAGTAAACCGCTGGTCAGCTTCACGTTTGATGACGTTCCCGATTCAGCCTACCTGAACGGCGCATCCGTGCTTGCTGAATACGGGCTGCATGGCACCTTTTACATCGCCAGCGGCACCTGCGGCACGAAGGATACCTACTGGCGGGTTATCGGACGCGATCAGGTCCGCGACTTGCACCAACGCGGGCACGAAATCGGCTGCCATACGTTTTCGCATCGCGCCGTCGACGAGTTGGATGCGCACGAGCTGAATGATGAGTGCCATCGCAATTTCGAAAGTCTCCGCGACTTGTGCCCCGAAATTCAGCTCAGCAGCTTCTGTTATCCATTCGGATGCGTATCGCTACCGCGCAAGCTTCAGCTGCAGAAACGCTTCGACACATGCCGCGGCATCTTCGAAGGCATCAATAGTGGCATTGCCGACCTTTCTTTGCTCAAGGTCATCGAACTCTATGATCGTACCTTGTCGCGCGACAAGCTCAACCATGTCCTGCATCAGGCGCGTCGAACGGCTGGCTGGATCATCTTTTACGCCCACGATGTCTCAGAGCAACCTACTCACATGGGCTGTTCGCCCGGACTGTTGCGCACGACCATCGAGGAGATAAGAAAGCAGGACATACTATGCTGCACTGTCGCCGAGTCACTGCCGCTCATCGGCTATTCGCCGAGGGCAATGGCGGCAGCTGAGGGTACCAATGGAAGATCGCTTGCATTGCAGTGATGGGGCGCAGCTCAGTCGGCGCGCGTTCAATGGCGCCCTGTTATGGCTGGTGAGCAGCAGGCCGGGCACCGCAAAGCCTGTCTTCAGTTGGAGCAGCACGATTTTCGCGCGCGGTATCAACCTGCCCAGCGCCTCCTTCAATGACGAGCATACCCCCGGCGTCTATGGCAGAGACTATATTTATCCATCGGCGAAGGACCTGGATTACTACGCGCGAAAGGGCTTTGCAGTGGTACGCCTGCCGTACCTTTGGGAGCGCATCCAGCATTCGCTGTTCGAGCCGCTTGACGTTGCCGAGCTTGACCGCATCAAAAAAATCACCGCTGCCGCCCGTGCTCTTAAGATGCAGGTCATCCTCTCCCCGCATAATTTCGGCCGCTATCATAAGGACGGCAGGCCGACACTGATCGGAACCGAGGGCGTGTCGGTCAGCTCCTTTGCGGATTTCTCCTCCAAGATCGCAGCCGCGTTCGCTGGCGATGACTCGATCTACGGACTGAGCCTGATGAACGAACCCCACGATTCGCAGGGGCTGTGGAAACGGACAGCACAGGCCGGCTTAGATGCCATTCGCCGGGTCGATCCGAAGCGCATGGTGCTCGCTCCCGGAGATCATTGGAGCTCTGCCTTTTCATGGCGGCAGTACAACGATGACTTTCTACTTCGCGATCCCAGTTCGCGCGTCATGTACGAGGCGCATCAGTATTTCGACGCCGATCGTACGGGTACGTACAAGGTCGACTATGACCTCAGCGGTGCATCGGCGAACAGGGGCATCGAATGGGTAAGCCCATTTGTTCAATGGTTGAAACGGCACCGGCAAAAGGGAATTATCACGGAATTCGGCGTGCCCGGTTCTGACCCGCGGTGGGGAGTATTACTGCAACATTTGCTAGTATACCTGGCCCAGGAGCAAATCCCCTGGACCTATTGGGCAGGAGGTCCGTGGCTGGCAAATTACCGGCTATCGGTAGAGCCGAAGAATGGAGCCGATGTGAGTACGATGACGGTGTTGACCGGCAACTATGGAATGCTGCGCCCGAAGCGCGGACCTTAGCAGTGGAAAGCTGAAGCCCAACCGTTGTAGGCCAGAAGTGGCCGGGCGCGGGTTATAGAAGCCGGCTCACTCACTCCCATCAGCCCGTTCGTAGATAGATCGACGACGGAAAGTGTCCCGTTGCGCTCGATGCGCACAACCCGTCATCGGCGGGTTGGGGGGTGTACTCGGGAAATACGCTGCTCAGCACCGCCGGGGCATCGTAATGGAGGAGGCTGAGACAAAACAGGACGCTTAGCCGTTTGTTATTTACGAGAAGCGCGAGCAACAAGGCGGTCTCGGACCATTGAAACAGATTTCTCAGTTGCAGCAAATCACGTTGGTAAAGGTAAGGAAAATAAATGTCGTGAATGTGTACTATGACCCCAGGACGCAAGCGGGGAATGGCTTCCAAATACAAGTAAATGACCTCGCCGCCAGGTTTAACGACATGCGTTGTATCAATAAAGAGCAGGTCCCCTGCCTCGAGCTCCTGAAACAAATTTGGATCTACAGCTTGTACTGGCTGTTCGATAAGTTCGACGGCTTTCTTGCTCCGCATACTACGCAAAAACTTGCTGGGGTTTGGCTCAATGCATGTCAGCTGAGCAGTGTGTCCTTCGCTTTCGTTGCGCGCAAGTGCCCGCAGCGCGCAGTAGGTCGATACTCCGGAACCCACCTCGCAGACCTTCCGCGGCTTGAGCGCGCGGAGCACACCGTGCAGACATTGGGCCTCAATATAGCCAAATCCCGGCCCGAAGCCCCTGGCCGTCCCTTCATTGTAAGCGGCATTGCCGCGGTATTCCGATTCGTATGGCTTTACCATTTGAAGCAGTTGGCCGGCTTGTTCGGCGACATTCATGTCCACCCCAATCATTGCCGAACGGTTCGCCCAAATTCGCCGCTGCCTGCGCAATTCATGGACGTCGGCGACCGAGGTATAATAGTGGTTCGGCAGCACTACCACGCCGGCGTGAAGCGCCGCACGGTGAACTACTGCTATGGGGTATTTTGCCAAAGCTTTGAATCGCACAGTCACTGACAGCTCATCATGAATGATGGTGAAGCGCTTTTTCGATTCGCAGTATACTGGCGCGCGCGCACCCCGAAGCCCTGCATAAGTATAGCCTCTCACCCGAACGGCTGATGATCTTTGGAGGTAGATAAAGGCATCGCCAGCTTGAACGTCGCTGGCAGATCACGAAAGAATCCGGCTCTTACGATAGGCCACAGGAGCAAAATGCCGACGATGGTTCGCGCCCTGTAGGATTCCATGCCAGCTTGGGCCGGCGAACACTCTCCCGTCATATCTCCGGTTCAATGTTCCGTAAAGAAACCACAACAGCGCCGCAGTCTTGATTGTGAACGCCGATGCGGCGATGGTGAGAATCAGTATGTAGTAAAATGCAACGACGATTTTGAAGCGCCATGCAGTTCGGTCCGCGACCCGGGAATAGATGAATAACGCCCATAAGGCGCCGGCACCCAGGATTCCTATCTCCACAAGCACGTATGTGTATGCCGAATCATTGACAGGATCCGCCGCAAAACTTGCGTCCGTGCTGATGTCGCTCGCTCCCATGCCAAACACTTGCGCAGCGTAAATTCTGGAAAGAATCTGACCGGCATATATAAATCTTCCAACCAAGTCGTTGTCGAATACCTTTGGGCCCACTGCGCTCGCGTATGTCACCAGCGCAATCATGGCGACGAACGGTCCGATGAAAAGCATTGTTCGCGGAATAAACCGGCTAAGCGGATAAATGGCAGCGACAAAAAGGCAAAAATACAATCCGAATCGCGCGTCGGCCAGCACCACTATTATCAGCACTGCGGCGGTTTTCAGCAAAAAGGACCACAGTCGCTTTGGCCGCAGCAAAATCCAGGCAAAAGAAATTCCGCCGAAGTTCCCGACCGAAGGCGCCTCGAGAAATATTCCTGAAACACGATGGTCCCCAAGGATTGGCAACAAGGTACGATTTTGAAAGCGAGCACTGTTGAAAAAGCCACCAAAAAACTGGTGCTCCTCCTGGTTTGCTGTACCGCGTTCGATGTAATAGCGAGCCACGTTGAAATAATGCGAGTAAGTGGTCGGCGCGAGCCACTCGAACAGGGCGACGGCGAATGCGACAATAATGAGCAAGCTCACCAACCGATCGGCCGCACGAAGCGTTCCGAAATGACAGCCCAAAAAAAAGAATGCGATCGGTATCAGCACGTCGCGTAGTATCTTGGGATCAAATTGCGCCCGGATCATCATGACGGTATAAAAATAGGCCGCCAGGGCAACCAAAAGCGCATTCAGCACAAAGCTTCGATGCCAAACCATGGCTAGCGCCGAACCGATCAAGACGACTTCGGCCGAAATCACGACCGCCGGCGATATGGTAAGAACTACCGTATTTGCGAAACACAGAAATAAATTATACAGAACGGCCATGAGCGTAAGAATTGGCCCAATCCTTTCGCCAATCGTCAGCCCATAGCCTGCACGGCCAAATATCGCGGCAGGTTGCTTCCATTCGACGCTGGCCATTACACGCTTATCTCCAGCACAAGTGCTAAGGCGGCATCTACATTCGCCTTCTGAATGGTCATCTGCATTTCGCTTGTTCTGATTGGAAACTCTCCCTGTTCTAGCCTCTAGGAGCGGATGAGGAGACTGTAGGAGGCTGGATGCAGAAGCGCGTTGACGAGTTGAGCGGTGCGGTTGCCGTCGGCTTCGCGCAACACTGTGAAGAACAGTTCATCGTCCGAACGAGGTGACAAGTCGCTGCACTGCGCGCGACGGCCGCCCTGCGGATGTACGATCATTTGAGCAATTTCGAGCAGACCCCGCTGATCGCTTTGCGCCGCGATTTGGCATCCGAGCAGTCGTGCCTGGCGGCGGCAAGCAACATTCGCTGGCGCGAAAGCACGCGTCGCCACGCGGAACATGGCCAAATCAGGCTCTCCATCGCCGACTGCGATGGTCTCTGCATCCGCGGAAAGGACCCAGTCGCGCAGGGCGGTGAGGCCGCTTCCTTTGTCAACCTCCTTCGCCATCACCGCGGTGTCGATCGGCGTATGACGGAAGGTGAGCTGATCGAGGTTAAGGTCTACCAAGAGCTCATTCAAAATGTGGGTTGATATGTGGCTCAGCGCCCCGTCGCCTATGGCGGACGCCCGTGTCGAGCTGAGCAGCGTCTGAACGAGCCCGAGCGGCTTTTCCCGATAGGTAAATGCTCGAATCGAATATTGATGCCGCTCGTCGAGGAACACCCCGGGAATCAGTTGCAAATGCTCTCGCAATTCCCGCAGTTGGCGCAGGGCTTCTTTGCCGATAAGGACCCGATCGCGCTGGTTCACCGCATCCCAAAGATAGCCGCCATGCTCGGCAACGCCCCCGGCGAGCCCGTAGGCTTGGCAATAGTCCCTGACCTCGGACGCGGAGCGGGCGGTATTGAGTGCAACCGACAAGTCGTGCTCGCGCAATAGCGAGAGCGCCTCGATGCCGGCGGCGGTGGTACATGGATAGCCGAAAATCCTACTATCAAGCACACCGTCAATGTCCAACACAACCAATGGAGCACGCCAAGACGGCTCCATTCGTGGCGAGCAGCGCGCACCGCAATGGTATGCGGTTTGTATCGTGAGAAAGTTCCACGCGTTCATAAAGCGATGGTGATAGTCCCGCTGGGCTTCGCCCCCTCGCGCGGAACTGAAAAGTTGTTCTTGCACCTCGTTCATCGCCCACAGGCCGCACAACAATTTATGTATGAATAGACGCTCCTGGACCTTGAGATCTCCCGTCTCTGCGACATACCGCTGGATCAAATCGCGCTCTTCATCGGGCGATAGAGCGAGATTGAGGATTGTGTCTGCCAAATCATAAGCGGGATCGACGAGGTTCACCGCTGCCTTGCCCAAACCATGATGCTCGAAATCGACCTTGAGCGGCCCCTCAGGTCCCGACAGCCATTCGCTTGCGAGCATATTGCCGTCGATGAGCGACGGAAACGGACAGCGCAACTGCCGCAACCTTTCAACCAGGCGGCCGCGCATCATCAGGCTCGTCAGCGGCGGCCCATAAGCCCTGGTTAGCGCTTTTGCCAGCAATCGACCGCCGTTGTTGGAGCGCGGTGGGGTCTTATGGTCTGGCTTAAGCTTTAGCCGCTGAGCCCGCGCCGCCACATAGGAAGCGGAGGCTGCAACTTGTTCGGAGCGAGTCGCGTGCCGAACGCCGGGTTCGCGATGGGGGATCCACTCCATGTATAGAATCCCGTCGCGCAGACCGATAACAGGTGGCACATGTCCCGCGAGACTGTGCCCCATGAGAAGCGCCGGATAGCCATACCAACCCCAACCGATGCTTTTCGCGAGGACGTACCGGGACTGCCTTTCGCCATCAGGCGCTTCCAGTCGGACCTCGAATACCCGTTTTAACCTCGCGCCCCTTTCGTCAGACGGTATGGTTTGCAGATGGGCATTCATTGGCCGCGCGCCGCCGCCTGCGTCCACCGCAACGTGGGCGAAACCGCGACTGCCGAAATACTCAGCCAATCGGATTGATATACGTTCGGGAGCTAAGAGCTGCGCCTTGTGCCATTGTTCCGGCTCCAGGGTGATCACATTGTCGGGCGGAAGCCATTTGAACCAGTTCCGCTTCGCCGGGTGGGTCGCTGCAAGAACGCGAATTTCTGCGGGCTCAAATCCTGCCTTTGTTACGATATCCATGGCCTCGAGCAGCGTGCCACTGGTGTATGGCGGATCATCAACAATGATTGCTGAGTATCCATCAGCGCCAAAGCGCCTAAGCCGCCTTTTTTCCTCGCGCCCCGCGCCTTTGTTCGGCGTTATCGTTACGAACTGCACATTACGATAACCACGGCGTTCGAAAAATGCTTTCAGGAGCGGCGCAAAATAGGAACCGGACGTCCGCAGCCCAACGATCAGGAGAAACTGGCCGCGATCATGGAAGCGCTCAACGTAGCGTTCTCCAAGCGCGAATAGATCATGGTGCGTCAGATCAAGTCGACTGAACGGCGTTGGAGCACCCAGATGAGCGTCGCACAGGGCGGAAAGCGGCATTGACTTGGCCGATATCGTCAGCTTCCGGGCGCCTTGAGCAAGCCGTCCCGCATCAACGGCCTGCCCCGGCACCATCAGCGAAAGGAAATCAATTATCGAGTTCAGCCACTGCCCCCGCCAGCGCGCGAGGCGACTCCGGGACAACCTCGGCGCCGACGCTAAACCGAACAAACGGCCGACGCCGCGTACCGCGCTATTGGCGGCGAGCCGAGCCGGAAGTGCAAGTGCCGGGCCACGGAGATACTCATCCACGCAATTGAGTACGCCGCACGACAGCAGGAATATGTTCGTGGCGACCTCGGTAGTCTGCCACTCGCTAATCGAAACAGCGACCAGTCTCTCGGATTCCTCGTGAAGATGTTCAAATGCTTCACGGACCGTCACATACGGGTTAAGGCACCACTCGTAGTTCCGATAGAATTCAAGTTCACTTGCCAGCGTATCCGCACGCCTGACAATTTCAACGGACTCGTCCGAAACCGGCGCAATGGAGGTCGACCGAAGCACATATCGCTCCTTATTCGAGAGAGCCGCGACAGTGGCGGACGTTTGGTTCCCAATTGATCCCGTTATCTGGCACAAGGCTATCGATTATCGAGCGCGCTCGACTGCGAGCAATCATTCTCGCCGCTTGATGCGGCGCGCCTTTCAGCGACCATGACGGCCCATAAGATTCGATGAGATGCTCCTCGAAGCATTCCCAAATCTGGCTCACTAGTATCCGCCTCTCCGCCATCGAAGTCTGGCGCTCCAGGACCGCAGCAAGTACCGCCTTTACGAAGGCGTCTCTGTTGACGTGGGCCGGCGGCCGTCCGGTCAAATCGGTGATATCGCGCACTACGTCGCACAGGGCGTGAGCTAAGTCCGACGCCTGAGCCGACGGGAATTTCTCAATTTCGCTGCAGGTACGGCAACTCTCTCGCGTACCCGCATCAATGACCGATATAGTTTTTGCCTCAAAATCAAAAAGCACGTTGCTCAATCCGAGATCGCCATGCCGTCGTCCCGATCGCCAACATCGATCCATTGCACCTATAAATGCCTGTGCTGCGCTGCGTATGTTTTCCGATGTGACCGCTGCCGTGCCGCCATCGATGGCATGCCCGGGTACTGCGGTCATCGCAAATGCGAGCGGAGAGTGCGAAAGGAACAGCGATCGCGGGACATAAAATCGCCAACCATCGAGCTCGATGCCGTTGAGTGTCGCGTGCAGCGCCGACAACGAACTGAATTGCTCTTTGACCCTGTCGGTATTTAGCGCAGCTTTCGGCTTGTAGAGCTTGATCACAATACCGTCGGATTCATGGTTGGACGATTCCGCGTTCCGCGGCTTAATCTTGAAGACGTCGGCATGTTCCCCGCCTCCGATCCAAATGATGTCACAGCCTTTGTAGCCGGAGTGTTTCATAAATTGTCGTAGAACCCGGGCAATCACGGCTTTATCTTGCTGCTCCGGAATGTGAGTCATGAACGCTATCCAGCGCCCGATCGTACCGAAGATATTTCCCGCGAGCAGGCCGAAAGCCGCACCTAACAAACCCCACGTCATCATCGAAAATGCGACAAGTCCGACGCTAAGCACGGCGCCGATCACTCCAACAACGACAATGGCGCGTGGCCGCTCCATCGTTGCCAGACTAAATGAAGCCGGTCCGCCCAATGCGGTCGCGAATGTTGCAAAGGCCAATACCGCAACGATGATGCCGGAGCCCTGGAACTCACTTCCGGGATATAAGCGGCGCATGAGCGGTTCGCCGCCGAACAACATGAATATGCAGAAAGGTGCGATGACTACAGCGAAGAATACCGTATTGCGAATGGCTTCGCGCCGAAGACCCTGGCCGCCCTCATTTCTCCAGGCGAGCACAGACCTTGGCACCATCACATTTCCAAGTGCGAGGATCAGCGGGGTGGCGATGTTCACAATGCTCATGCAGGCGGCAAGGACACCTGTTGCCACCGCACCTGCCATGGCCATGGCGATCCAATATATGATGTAGCCTTGCACCTGCACGGTTACCCGCCCAACCAGAAGCCATTTTCCCAAATTCCATGTCTCAGCGAAGACCGCTTTCGCGGCCTTGGGCCGCAGAGTCACGGTACCCCTAGCCCAGTACAGCCAACCGGCTGCAGCGACGCCATTCGCTCCGCCAAGCGCGGCGCAGGCAGTAATGGCCGACATTCGCCCTGAGACGCCTAATAGGGTCAGCGCGGATAGTTGAATGAACGCGACAGCAGCGTCGAGAATGACTGCGCGATGCATCTCGAGTTGCGCAATTGCGGTCCGGCGCGCGAATTCTCGCGTCAACACAAATGGCAATATCGCAGCAACGGCGAAAAGCACGGCCAGCATGCCGGAAGCGCCCTCCCATGCCAGCGCTGCCGAGACCGCGGCAGTCACCACCAGCGCGCCTCCTACCGAGGCCAAGACACTGAATATCAGCGAGGCGCCTTCGTGCTCCGCTGGGTGCACGCCCGACGAAAGCCGCTGTATCGTATAGGGCTGCAAAATAAGGGAATCTTGAAACGCCAGCAGCGAGATAAGAAGCGAGATTCCAATGGCATATATTCCCAGTTCGCCGGCACCACTGAACCGCGCGAGCAGAAGGGTCGTTAAAAAGCTGGTGCCGCTCACCAGAGCCTGATCGACCAACGAAAAAATGTGTTCCCGCGTAAGCAGCTTGAGCATGTAATTCCAAATGTTCCGCGGCGTCCAGCGAGGTACCGGTCGCGCAATCGCTGCGGGGCTCGGTTTCGCGAACGTCGAGCTCGACGCTCCATATGGCTTGACGATTGTCGAGGAATTCAATTCACGATCCCCAGCTCTAATAACCTCGCGCGTGCCACATTTCTTTCATCACGGTGCCAACAATGATCTTCAGATCCAGCCAAACGCTCCAATGTTTGATGTACCACAAATCGCACTCCACACGTTTTGCCATCAGGTCAAGCGTGCGCGTCTCGCCGCGATACCCGTTAAATTGCGCCCAGCCTGTAATTCCGGGTTTGACATTATGCCGGAAGGCGTAACTTGCGACTTCGCGCTCATATTCGCAATCATGCGCCACTGCATGCGGTCGAGGACCAACCAGTGACATCTCACCGAACAAAACATTGAACAGCTGAGGCAGCTCGTCGATGTTGGTCCGTCGTAACCAGCGGCCTATGCGCGTGAACCGATTGTCGTCACGTCGGGCTTGTTGAACGACGGGGCCATCCTCCAGCACGGTCATCGTCCTAAATTTGAAAATCTTGAATACGCGACCATTGAACCCGCTTCGCCGCTGCTTGAAGACAATGGGACCGCTCGATTCGGTCTTTATCAGAATGGCCACCAAGCCCATCAACGGACAGAGCATCAATATGCCGAGCGTTGCGCCCAATATATCCACGATTCTCTTCACGGCCTGTTCGCGCCGACTCAACGGAGCGCGCTTGAGCTCGGCTGTCCAAATGTCACCAATGCTGTATGGCTTGGTGAGATAGCCCACAACCTTTTCATCCGGAACAAGATACACGGGAATGGGCAGCACGCTTAGTGCATTGACTATGGCGTCGATATAGTCGCTATTCTCCCATCTGATAAACAACGCAATGGCATCGAATTGTTCTTCTCGCGCCAAGTGAACGGCCCTATCGAGGAGCGGGGGTAATTCGTCTGTCATGGCCCGCTGAATGTCATTAATTTCCAATTGCGCGCTGATCCGGTAGCCGTACGACTGCAGCTGCGATGCAAATGGCGAGCGAGCAAGCGCACCGCATTCGCTAATGACCATTGTGCGTTGCTGCGCAAAACCACCCTGAGCAAGCGCGTTATTTATCAGGAGCACCAGCGCTCCTCTCCACGCAACCAAAAATACCGTTCCGAGCGCGAAAAAGCCGAAAGCGGCGCCGCGCGAAAATTCGGCGCCAATTTTCAGCGAAAACGCGACGCTGAATAGAACGGAAAAGACCGCGCACAAGGCAAGCACAGCACGAGACATTTCTCGCTTACAATTGAGCAAAGAGGTGACACGATAAAATCCGCACGCAAGTTGGATGGCCGCGAAATTAAAGGCAGCAAGCACACCAATTGCAAGGTACGGCACTGCGTCCGGGACGCGATCGAGGAATAACCAATGATAGCCGATGCCCGACGCCATGCTTGCTGCGATAATCAGCAGCACGTCTATCGTCAGCACCACTGGCTCAACGAGGTAGAATGGCAGCGCTAGCCGGCTGAAAGTTCGATTAACGAAATCGACTTCACCGAACGTCTGACGGGTCAAGAGATGCGCGCTGTTCGCCATCCCTACGCACTGCTCACTTCTCCCGCCCCTGTTGTAGAGCTAGCAGCGTTCAGCGGTCGCGAAAATGCTCTTAACTGAGTACTACAAAATGGCTACTCACATCGCCCTCGAAGAATTCGCTCGCAACCCTCGCTACGTTTGGCCGAGTCACAGCCAAGGAGCGCCCCATCACGAACCGCAATGGACGAAGCCAGTACATAATATCATCGGCAGCCATTGGGCGCGCTCGTATTGAGCGCCTGCCGGCTACACCGTCCTCCGATGCGACGGGCCCTTTTTCGCTAATTAATCGGTGTACCCATATCTACTGTAGTACGGATTACTGTAGTAGATCTCATGGTCGCTCGCATAGCGGACAAACGATTTCATGTTTGCCTTGTTGAGCACGACGCCGATAGCCTTGTCACCAACTCCGGGCGCATGCCGTAATGCATGTTGGACAACGCCAATTTTTGTCCGACCCCATTCTACCACCAAAAGAAACGAGTCTACTAAGCGGCTTGCGACGCGCGCGTCGATTACCGGTGCGAGTGGCGGGAGATCGACGATCACGTAGTCGTAAGAGCCGCGCAGCAGCTCGATCAGTCGTCGCGTCTTTTCGGACGCAAGAATATCGCTGGAGTGAGCGAGCCGCGATGTTACCACGCTTGGCAGGAACGCAAGCCCGGAACGGGGCTCTCGCCACAGGATGTCCTCCACCTCAACCTGGCCGGCTATGACCTCCAGCAGGCCTGCTTTGGCGTCGGGCGTCAACAAGCGAGTCAGCGCGGGATTTCGCAAGTCGCAATCAAGCAATATAGCGCGCCCTCCTCCTTGCGCGATAAGCGCGGCAAGCGAAACGGCGATCGTCGACTTGCCCTCGTTGGGAAGCGACGAGGTTACGCCGATGGCCTTGCTCTCGTTGTCGAGATGACCTTGGTCGGCTGCAACTTTGACTGCTCGGATCGATTCACTAAATCGGGAGCACGGCGCATTCGCAACGGTCCAACACACGCTTTGCTCTATTCTCAACGTGCGTCGACGTCGAGATCGCCGTCGACTGGACTGCGGCCCGCGCCCAAAAATCCCCGCAAACAGCGTCCGCATTACCGTGCCGAAACTTCGCCTTGCCCCATCGGCTGCGGAAACCGTCGGAGTCGGCTTCGCTTTTTGGAACGCCACAGCGGGCTCGGTTTTGCCCTTCACCAATGGGATGACCGCTAGGCAGTCTGATTGCAGGTGCTCGCTGATCTGCAGCGTCGTACGGAATACGCGATCGGACGCGTCCCGCAGCATGGCGAGGGCGGCCCCGAAAATCGCCCCCCCCAGCGATGCTAAAGCCATTATCAAAATCGACCTTGGCCAGCTCTTCTGCGTCGGCGGTCTGGCGTGGGTAATGAGCCGCGACTCGATCACCGGGGCCGATTGCTGCTGCACGGACTGCATGTACCGCTGCAAAAAGCTGTCATACAGCGCGCGGTTGGTTTGGGCATTGCTTTCGAGGCTGTGCAGCGTTACTTCGGCCTTCTCGGCGTCGCGAGTTCGGGCGATTAGTTGGTTGAGCGAGCGCTCAATCGAGTTTGCACGATTTTCGTCGATTGCATATTCGCTTTTATAGCTGTCGGCGATTCGCTTTACTTCTTGAAAGATACTGTGCTGCAGCGCCTTCATTTCTTGACGCAGCCTGATGACAGCTTGGTGCTGCGCACCGAATCTCTCCGCCCAGGCATTGGCCTGTCGCTCGTCCTGCAGGTATAGAGTTCGCATCTTGTTGATGACGTCGTCATGAAGTGTTTCGGCTACCGCACCCGCCGTATCTGGATCAGTACCGTTTGATTCAAGAATTCCTTCGACGCGATCCAAGCGCGCCTTGGCCTCGGCGGTCGCTGCTCGTGCCTGACTCAGCTGGCTGCTGTACTCCGCGATCTGTTGCTTGTTCAGCAGCTCGCCACCGGTATTGACGAGACCGTTTTCCGTCTCATAAGCGACAACGGCGCGCTCCGCATCTGTCGCCTGGTCGCGTAATTTCTCCAGGCGGCCTTGTAGCCATTTTGCCGCCTCACCTGTGATCTGATACTTTGCCTCGAATGCATTCATCTCGTAAGCGTCGGCTACCGCATTGGCGATTGTTGCGGCACGAAACGGATCACTTGATGAGAATTCAATTTCGATAGCGTAGGTCAAGCTCACACGACGCACTTTTAGGCCTCGACGAAAGTTGGCTAAGGCCAAAGATTGCGCCGACAATGACGTCGGAGCGAGAGCCGACCGGGGCAAAAACGTTTGGTGCGCAACACTCGCCACTTTTGCTTTAATGCCGGCGACCAGACCGCCACGGTCGGCGAGAAAGGCCGGGTCGTGATCGAGCCTGAGATCTTTTATGACTGAGAGGGCAATATCGTCCGATTCTATGATTTGGATCTGTGTATCGACGGTGGCAGAGCTTACCGGCGCATCCTGAGGTGACTGGGCCTGGTATACCTGGATTTTAGGCGCATCAACAATAAGAAGAGCTTGGGCCGTATAAGCTGGATGCGCTGCGTACAAATAGCCGGCACCCAATGCGACGCTGGCGAGCAACGAAAATGCCAGAATTCCAGAACGCCGGCGCAGAAAGCCGACGCACTCTTCGTAGAATTCTGCAGCCGACGGACCATCCGGCCGCTGATACGGCGAAGGCTCGAAGCGTTGCAAGGTGCCGTTTTGCAGCATGAATGGCTTGCCAGCGGTGACCAAACTATGCGCTGCACCTGCATTCTTGTCGTCTGATCTTCTGAGTTAACTCCAAAGACCATCCACCGTTCGAGAAAGCTCCAGACCTTAAGAGTTCTAGGTACCGAAGCCGACGTGCTCGTAGACCGTCGACGTGTATATTGTGCACGTCACCAGACAGTTTCGTCCCTCAATTGGAGGGATTGAGACCGTTGTTCATGAGTTGGCACGGACCCAAATCGCCGCGGGTCACCGCGTTCGCGTCGTGACGTTGAACCGCCTCTTCAAGTCCAACAACTCGCACTGTCTGCCGCCACGGGAGGTGATCGACGGAGCCGAGGTGATCAGAGTGCCGTTTGCCGGCTCGGTCAGATATCCGCTCGCGTTCTCGGCTATCAAGTTTATCAATGGCGCCGACATTGTTCACGTTCATGGCATTGATTTCTTTTTTGATTTTCTGGCATGGACCAAACCGCTCCATGGCCGAAAATTAATAGCTTCGACACACGGCGGATTTTTCCATACGCGGTTTGCAGCGCCGCTCAAACGCGCCTACTTCGCGACGATCACGCGAGCTTCGCTCACTTGGTATGACGGGGTGGTGGCCGTATCTACCGCGGATCACGAGCTATTTTCCCGGGTGCGGCGCAATGGGTTAGTATGCATCGAAAACGGCGCCAACACCGTGAAGTACGCGGATGCAGCCGCTCCTGAACCGACCAAAGGGATAGCGTACATTGGACGGTTTTCCGCCAATAAGCGCCTTGATCAGCTCATTGGCTTTCATGCCGCGCTCCGGCGTATCGACGAGCAATGGCGTCTAATCATAGCCGGACGGCCGTGGGACCTCGACGTCGCCCAGATTACGGAACTCACCAAGCGAGCCGGGGTGGCGGACGCAGTGCGCGTCGTGGCCGACCCTTCCGATGCCGAGATACGGCATCTTCTCGCTGGCTGCTCGGTGCTGGCGAGCGCATCGGAGTTCGAAGGATTTGGAATTGCAGCCGTAGAAGGTCTGTCCGCCGGACTGTATCCGCTGTTGAACGATATTCCGGCTTTTCATCGATTGGTCGAGCAGAGCCAAGTGGGAATGTTGGTGGATTTTTCGCAACCCGAGTCGGCAGCGGCGCTATTCTCGACCCGGTGGGCTGAAGTCACCGGCAAACACAAGACTCTGCGGCAAGCGGCCATGGCGGCGGCGACGGCATTTGATTGGCGCCGTGCGTCACAGGCCTACATGAGCGTCTACGACGCGGTCCACGGAACCCGGACCCGCCGCATTCTCGACGTATCGCTGCCAGTCTGGGAGCGCGCTACGGCTGTCGCCGAGCTTGACGGCCATTTCGAGCGCGACAGCCATACGCTTGTTGCGTTCGCTAATGCCAATTGCCTGAATTTTGCGCAAACCGATACGCGGCTCCGTTCGGCACTCGGCGCCGCGCTTGTCCTTAACGATGGAATCGGTGTCGATCTGGCAAGCCGATTGTTATTTGGAGCGCAGTTTCCAGATAACCTCAACGGCACAGATTTCACGCCCTATTATTTGCAAAATACGCGTCATCGCTTCCGGCTTTACCTCTTGGGTGGTCGGCCAGGGATTGCCGAAAAAGCGGCACACTGTCTCGCGCAGACCTGCCCGCACCACTTGATCGTCGGCTGCCGAGATGGCTTCTTCCGCCGTACCGAGGATCCGATCGTCGCCCAGGCCATCCGCGCCGCCGGCGCCGATGTGCTTCTGGTTGCGATGGGTAATCCCGACCAGGAACTCTGGCTTCGAAACAACCTGGCAGCGACCGGATGCCGCATGGGCTTTGCCATCGGAGCGCTATTCGATTTCATGGCCGGTGACACCCAGCGCGCCCCGCCCTGGGTTCGCGCGGCACGAATGGAATGGATTTATCGGCTCGCGCACGAGCCACGGCGCCTCGCGCGACGCTACGTGCTCGGCAATCCGCTGTTTTTGGCGCGCGTTCTCGGCCAATGGTGGTCGGGTGCCCGCGTCTGAACGTGATTTTGCCTGACCAGAGAGCGACATGGAACCGCGCCAAGGGGATCCGCCGCAGTCATCAGCCCGCCCCTGCCCCACGTTTGAGCCTAATGTTTACGTCGCTGTCCGCGCGAATACACCGAGGTATTGAACGGTATTTGTAGATAGCAAAAATATACTTTAATACAATTTGGCAGTGAGTTCATATTTCTGTTAATTTCCAGACACAAGGTGGGTTTGATCAGCCTTACAGTCGAACCTGCCAGTTGAGTCCCTCTTTTTTAGGTGTTGAGGCGTGCGTCCTGGTTCGAGTACGTCGACCCTTATTGTCGGCCAGCATGCGCTGTTGCGCGAAGGCTTGGCGGCACTGCTCCAGCACAGCGGCTATAGAGTCATTGCCAGTGCAGGCCATGCATCAGACCTAAAAGAGATTCGTATGACGTCGGATCGTCAACCCTTGGCGATCCTGACAATCGACGATACTGTGGGCAGCCCAGCTGAAGCGGCCGATAATATTCGCACCTTGCGCGCGCGCTTTACCAGCCCAACGATTGTGGTCGTCGCCGAAACACGCAATCCTGTCGATATCCAAAAAATCACCGCACTGGCACCCAACGCTTACATCGCCAATCTCACGTCACGCGAGCTACTCCTCAAGGTTTTAGACCTTTTGGCGTTAGCGCAGCCGATACTCGTTCTTTCATCAGACGCCACGATGGCCTCGCCCTCGGAGCCTCTGGTGCGGCCGGAGCCACTCGAGGGTCCGAACGGCAATGGCCACGGTCCGACCAATGCCCTAGGCAACGGCCGTGCTGCCGACGGCCCGCTGTTTTCGCAACGTGAACGGCAGATATTGTGCCAACTGGCTCGAGGAAGCTCCAATAAGGAAATCGCCCGGCTGTTCAGCATTACTGAATCGACGGTAAAGGTGCATCTCAAGGCGCTACTGCGCAAAATCGGTGCACGCAACCGAACTCAAGCCGCCATTTGGGCTGTGGGCAGAGATTATCTGGCCCCCTCCCCCTCCGCGCAAAACGCTCAGCGCTCGCCGTCCCCCAACGGATCTGACCCAGCACATCCGCTGACAATATGAACCGGTCCTGCGCCGCCAGGCCGTAGGTGGCGTAGCCTCGACGCGCAGATTGGGAACAGATCGGCTGCCGAGGATTGTTTCGCCAGCTCGATTGCTGTACGTTATCCTTCCGAGACGTGCCTATTTCTACATCCGGTTCGCGACTGGTGCAGCCGATCGGGGCGGCACTTTGATCATGTAGAAGTTATGGCTGGGGAAGCATTAGTTTCGGATTATATCGCGATCATTCTGCGTGCCATCGACAAGGCACAAAATGACCCTGCGCACATGCGTCGCCTGATTTATGACCTTGCGCGAATAAGCTTGGGCAGGCAGATTTTACTCAGCTACGAGGAAATCGGAAGCACCGAGGTGCAACGACACGTCTCGGGACTGGAAGCCGCCATCAAGCAAGCTGAAATCCTTTCCGGCGTCGAGGGCGATCTCCTTTCCGACAAGACAGCAGCACCTTTGCTTTCGGCAGGCCAAGCAAGTGATCAAAAAATTCCTTCGATTAGCGACCCGGCCCACGTCGACGACGCCGAAAGCGAAAGCGGTGCGGTTGCGGTTGCGGTGCTTCCCAGCTTTCTCGCATTTCGTGAGGATCACAATCCGCCTTTGACGCCCCAAACACCGCAAGCCATACCGTCCGAAATTTGGGATGCTGTTCCGCGTTCTTCGAAAAGACCCGTCCGGAAATCACAGCTGCTGGCGGCGGCAGCCATTGGGATGGCAATTTTTGCGCTCACATTGGTTCGACCTGATCTGATTATCGATCTTAAAATTCCTTATTTCAGTCCACTCGTGCGACAGGCGTCTGGCAATCGCAGTATGGTAAGAGAGCCGGCCCCAAAGGTCTCAGTTGTTCGCGCCGAGACATCCGATGAGGTGGACCAGACCAAATCGCTCGGGTTCCCGTTGCCCGCTGTCTACGGTGTTTACGCGGCCAGCAAGGGCAAACTGCATGGGCTTCAGCCACTTGCCATCAAAGTGCCGGATCCCCGCGTGCAAATTTCGGCGCTTATTTCAAATCCCAGCCGGTTGACCCTGCCGGATGGCAAGGTTGCATTTATCGTATTCAGGCGTGACCTGCGGTCGAGTGCGCCCGACAAGGTGCTGGTAAGAGTTGTGGCGCGCGTGATGCAGGAGATGAAATTCGCTCCCGGCGCGCCGGCGAAAATCACGAACGTAGCCGGCGAATGGGCAATTCGCAGCAAGTCCTTCGAGTTCGCGGTTACTCCGCTCAACAACAATCCCGAGATGATCATTCTTCGGCCGCAGGATCCGCAGTTCTCTTTTACACCCGGGCGCTATGCACTTGTGCTCAAGGGCGAAGGGTACGATTTTAATGTCGCCGGGCAATTGACGGATCCATCGCAATGCCTGGAACGCACCGATGCGCTCGGCGGAGCCGTATATTCGGAATGCCGCGTTGTCCGGTAGGACGTTCGCCCCAAGCCTATTGGCACGGCGCTTGCGGCAGGGCTCGGAAAACATCATGGGATCGATAGCATGGAGCAGGCTTCGGCGTCACCGAATATCCGCAGGCATGAGAACTGAACCGACCGCTGCGGCATTGTAATCAGAGCACCCCGCTCAGGAAGCAGGAGCATCTCATGCAGTACTGGACCATTACTGTCCTGGCCGCGACCGTGACTTTCCTCGCTGCCGAATCTGCGAATTCCCGGCCAGTAGGGCATCACGCTCGAGCGTGGGACCGGACGATGAACCACAGCGAGTTTCCTACCAACGGAGGTCGTTGGCGAGCACCGGGTGTATACCACCCCTGCCCTGCGAATGTGGTGTTCGGCAGGAACCGGCATGCCTGCCTTGGTTTGCCCGATTAGTGCCTTTGGACGAGTGCCCATCACGGGAGCAGCCAAAATAAGCCTCAGTTCGGCTGCACCAAACAACTACCGCCAACCTGCCGCAGGCGGGAACACAATAGATCAGCCTCCCGCCGAGTGGCGGCTCCTACTCGAACTCGATACCAGAACGCGTTTCGGCCCGCTGTAGACTTGATGATCAGCGGCCTGCTCGAGCCCAGGACCGCCGAATATTCCGATTGCATGCGGTGGAATGCGGAAAGCGCACCAATTTCCGATCTCTCCCCAACGAGCTGGACGCTCCAGGGAGCCTCTCTTGCCTTGGTTGCCGCGACTTGCCGCGGCTGTTCGCGCATCACGTCCTCCGCCACATTGAGACACCGTTCAACCGGTGCTGCCTGCATTGGAAGCTCTGTGCCCGCCGTGCGCCACTCGCTCACGAAATGGCCGGTGACGGCCCGAACATAATCAATCGTTTGCTGCGGTAGACCACGGCGGCCCTCCAGCCAATCTGCCACTCGCTTTGGGCCCGCATTGTATGCCGCAGCGGCCAGACCCAGATTTCCGAATTGCGTGCGTAAGTGGGCCAGAAGCTCAGCAGATTTGTAGATTGCCGACGCCGCATCGAATGGATTTGTAAGCTGCGCATTCATGGCAGTCCCTGGCATGAACTGAGCAATGCCCTGGGCGCCTGCAGGGCTGAGTGCCCCGGGATTGAACCGGCTCTCTTGCCAAATCAGCCGGGAGAAGAAATCCACTGGAATGCCGTTGGCAACAGCAGCGGAAGAAAGCTCTTCGCAGATCGCCTTCGGGGAGGTCACTTCGGCTTCCGCAGGGACAATCAATGCGCTTTGAAACGTGAACCGGCTTAAAAAGCCACAGATCAATAAGAGTAGAAGCCGACGAAAGTTTAGCATCTCGCGACCACTCTCGATGATGCCGATTTAACGCCTTAGAACGAAAGCTCCGCGCGGGAGCAGCTAGATTCCAATGGAACTTCCACTGCTCACCAGCAACTAAAACATTACCATATCAGCGCAGCAACTAACACCTGCGATAATCGTCTTCGATCCGTACGATATCGTCTTCGCCCAGATAACTGCCCGTTTGAACCTCAATCAGCTCAAGATCGATCTTTCCCGGATTCTCCAGGCGATGGCAGGCGCCGATCGGAACGTAGACGGATTCGTTTTCGTGCAGCATCTTGACCGTGTCGCCAATGGTCACCCGAGCAGTACCACGAACGACGATCCAATGTTCCGCCCGGTGATAATGCAGCTGCAGCGACAGGCGCCCACCCTTCTTCACGACGATCCGCTTAACTTGGTAGCGAGCTCCCTCGTCGACGGACCGATACGATCCCCAGGGGCGATGGACCGTGAGATGATCCTCGACGAGCTTCGGCGCCCTGTGTTTCACCTCCTGGACAACCCGCTTTAGCTCCTGGCTGTGCTGGCGCTGCGCGACCAGAATGGCATCGTCGTTTGCGACCACGGCGACGTCTTCAAGGCCCAACACCGTCACCAGCTGCTTTTCGGTTGAGACGTAACAACCGCACGAATCCACAAACACCGCCGAGCCCTGCGCCGCATTCCTGGCAGCATCCAGTTCCGATAACTCCCACACACCCTGCCAGGATCCGACATCCGACCACCTATAGCTGACCGGCATGACGGCGGCACGATCAGTACGCTCCATTACGGCATAGTCGATCGATTTGGTTTCGGCGCGCTCGAAGGCATTTCGGTCAAGGATGGTAAAACCGATGTCGGACGTTGCCATGTCCACTGCGTCGAAGACTGCAGCGCTGCTCGCCGATTCAAAACGGCGGTACTCATCGAGCAAAAAACGTGCCGGAAAAACAAAATTTCCGGAATTCCAGAAATAGCCGTTAGCAACGTAACGCGCTGCGGTTTCCGAGTCAGGTTTTTCGGCGAAGTTCTCGATAGCGAAAACACCGGGAACGATCGACGGGCCGGGTCGAATGTATCCGTACTCGGTAGCCGGCCGGCCCGGACGCACGCCGAACGTCAGGATACGATCTTGCCTTGTAACGCCCGCTGCAATCATGCAGGCCTCAGCAAAGGCGACCGGATCATCAATGACGTGATCTGCGGCGACGGCCAGCATTACCGCATCACCGTCCCGTCGGCTTGCGTACGCTACGCCCGCAACCATGGCGGGGCCGGAATCCCGCCGCATCGGCTCCAGCAGGATATCGGCATCGACCGAAATGGCTGCGAGCTGCTCGGCGACGAGAAACCGGTACTGCGCATTGGTGACGATGATCGGTCGCGAGAAGAAGTGGGGGTCTGATACCCGCCGAACAGTTTCCTGAAACGTCGAGGTCGGGCCGAATAGCGGCAAGAATTGCTTCGGCCGGTTCTCGCGCGAAGCCGGCCACAGTCGGTTACCTGCGCCGCCACACATCACCAGGGGCGTAATCAGCTCACTCAACAGGGTACCTGCGTCTATTAGGGCCCCGACGTATCAACGTAATATCGTGGCGTGCGGCTGAAATCCAGCATCAGAGTTATCTCCTTGAGCTACCCCTCTTTCGAGACCTTGCAGCTAAGAGCCCGCAATCGGAGGTAACGCTTCCTCGTTTGGCCCAGATTTCTGCCACTTCAGGGGTACTCTGATCTTTCCGACTCGCTGGAAAACCGTGCCCATGCGGGCCAATGCAGCGTCGGCAAGCGGGCACGATCAGTTTCCCCGCCCCCTAAACTTGGCCAGTTTTCATTTTTTGAGTAGCCCATTTTGGAAATTGGCGTTTTGATCTTTTTATTTTTCGATCGGGCGCTAAACGTTGGGCGTCGAAGTTGCGTAAGCACCGACCAGAAATCAGCAGATGCTACAAGCGCGCGGTGGACTGCGCCCGTCAAGCCATGGTGCAAAACGATCCAGAACTCCGTGAGTTATTACTTAATCTTGAACGGCGCTGGGAGCAGCTCGCTCGGATTTACGAGTTTGCCGAGCACATCGACCATTTTAGAAAGAGCCCCCGCGGCGTTCGAAAATAGCCTGCCTAAGTACACCGCAGTTACCGCGCCGGCGCTTTTGACAACCAAACCACTCAAATCGTCAAAAGCGCGGACTTGCTTATGCCAACCAAAGCAGCTTTCGAAAGAACGGGCGGTAGATCACAGCGCCTTTGATATCGGCGGCACGGACAGTCGGCCGCCGATGACGGACGTCACTTAGGCCACCCCACCAAGGCTAATGGCGTTCTATTGTTTGCTGTCAATCCGCAAGACTTGGGAGTTTATCCCAAGAGTTAGCGCATTGTTTCCGGTGGTGATGAGCGCATTCAGGAACGTGGTAAACTTGATAATTTCGACGGACTGCGCATTTGCAGCGAAGATAACGTCCTTATTGTGCATCTGCATTCTGGTGGCCAGGAAATAACCCGCCGGGTCGGCAAAGCTCACGGTGTACACGATCGGAACGGTTGGGCCTTCCATCTTCGAGCAATCAACGCCGAGCTTCTCAGCCAAGGGGCGCGGTTCACGCCGATAAAGGAAGACAGAGCCTGGATCGGCTTGGATATCAAGCAATCCACCCGCGGCCGCAACGCCCTCGGCAAGGGTCATGCGCCATGCCGAAGATTGCGATCCTGCGCTGAATTGGAACTCACCCTGCTGACCGGAAGCTCCGAATGCGAGATAGGTCTGAGGCTCCTTGTAAAGATAAATCGTATCGCCCGGCCAAGCCCAGATGTTGTTGCCCGGCTCGTAGATCAGCGCCCCGAAAGGCACGGCCGCCCGGCGACCACGGCGCTCCAGCACAACCCACGTATCTTGTCCTTGGTCTCGGAGCCCGCCAGCGCGAGTGATGTAGTCGAGGATGCGTTCGCCTGCGGGCATCGCAGGAATACGGCCAGTGCCAACGCTGTTGCCCGCGACCTCGCCGACCACGCTGATGAGCGAGGTATTTTGATTGACAAGCGCGACCACGACCTGCGGTTCGATAGCTCGGTTTTTAATGCGATTGACGATTTCCTGGTTCACCTCGGCGGGCGTTTTGCCAGCCGCTGGCACCAGCCCGGCGTACGGAACCGAAATCATCCCTTTGGTATCGATTGGCTGATTCGGCAGGGTAACAAAATTGCCGGGCCGCACTCCGGCCTCGGATGGGATGAAGAGGCCGCCGGCAGCTGCCTCAAAGATCGTGACGCTGACGACGTCCCCTACGCCAAACCTGATCTCCGGCGGAGGTCGACGATCGCCAAACGCGGCGGACAATGTCCGAGGGCCGTACTCATCCAAGATGTCGATCACCTTGGGCGTGAGCTTCACCACGCCGTAAGGCGGACCTGTCCAGGTCGCTTCCGCACGCACAAGAATGGAGTTTGGGCCGGAGGCCGGCAAAAGCAGGCTGCCGCAGCCGGCGGAGAGTAATCCCCCTCCCAGGGCGGCAAAGACAGCCAAACCGCGCGCCAGTGCCCTCATCCCCCAACTCTGCGGTACAAGGCCGAGTTCTATTATCGCGCAATTCTCAGGCGGTCTCTAGCTCCGGCACGCGCAAACAGTGTGCATTAGCCGATTCAGTCGAAGGGTGTGGTATAGGCGACACACGTTAATAAAGCGCATCCGCGCAACGCATCGCTGGTGTGACGCCTATTTGCCTTTACGCGAAAGGCTTTAGGAAGCGCCTCTCGTTCAGGACAGAGGCTATACGGCCGCCCCGATGCGTGCGGTGCCCGCTCACCGGCAAGGCCCCATCGCTCGCTGCGCTGCAACCAATCAGCCCCAGCACCGACCCCGCACTGGCGCGCCATCGACGAAATAGCGCGGGTACGCCCGAATTGGCCCGAAATAGTAATGCGGCTGCGTCGTGTCATAGTTCCGGGGGTCGAAGCCCAGCCCATAAGTCGACCGCAGTTCTCGATGGTAGACGTATGCGACGCCCAGGCACCCGCATGGGCCGCAGTGACTTAGCCGCACAGGATGGGCCATCCTGGGGGTCGGCAACTCGGCGGCGCTGAGTGGAAAGCCGGAAAGCGCGATTGCGGTCACTGAGACGCCGACCGCCATCAACGATCTTCGCATCGCTCAGTATCCTTCTTCTCAGCCTTGGACCCGCAATAGCTTAAGCGGGGGACGGTTTGACAGCAAGGAGTAGAAGAATCCACTGCGCTCATGCCGCCTGATCGCCGGCTTTCGGAGGTCGAAAAATGTGCATAACTTGTGCGATGGCATCGGTGCCTTTCTCGGGTTCCTCCGTTAGCCGCCCCAGGAGATTAAAGGGAAACCTTTCACTAGACTTTATCCGGCTTCGGCTTGCCACGCCGCCACCGCAATTGCCTGATGGACGCGCCTGCAAGGTCCTCAGCTTGATGATGCTCCCCGTTAAACCGTGACCCATGGCCCTTCACTATTTGCCCGCGTCGTTGCCTGGAGTTTGGCAGCAGCCATCGTGATGCTTTCGATCGTTCCTCCATCCCTTCGGCCCGAAACCGTCCTGCCGCATAGCGTGGAGCACTTCGGCGTCTTCTACGCCACCGGCACGGCGTTCGGGTTGGCCTACTATCGGAGACGTCTTCTCCTCCTGCCTCTGCTCATCATGTTCACCGGAGGCGTCGAGGTCTTGCAACTGATAGCGCCTGGCAGGCATGCCCGGTTCGGTGATTGGGTTGTGGACGCCTTAGCGATTTGTGTTGGCGCCCTGACGCCGTTACTGGTGCAGCGAATGAGTTCAAAGATCGAGTAAGCTCACTCTCGAGGGGCTTCGTATCATTGCCTAGGCACCTACGCTCGGGGCGCTCAACCCATGCAGTTCCACCTCCCCGGCCATCGTCGGTAACGTGCCCGATGCCTCGACCGCCTTTAAGCATCATTTTTTCATTGACGGCGGGCGCGAGACAGTCACCGTAGCCGCCTCCCAATTTCAATCTTGCCTGTCTACAGCGAGGATCATCGGCGCGCACCTCTTGGTCGACACCAGTAGCACGCGCCGTGAGACGTTTTCGGCAGAACCGGATTTGTTCACTGAGCTTCCGAAGCATATCGATCCGATGACCCAACAGGGACCAGCGTCGGACCGATAGCGAAAGTTCCAGAAGCTGGCACCGACCGGAACCGAGTTATCCAGCTAACCAAAAGATCGACCAATACACCAAAGTATATGATTCAGCTTTTTCGCTCACCGCCACTGGTCCAATGATAGTACGACATGCAGCCCTTGGGCTTAGACCTGTCGAATCAGAACAGCGCCTGCATCAGTACAATTAAGGCCCCCGCCACCAGAGCCGATGTTGCAACCCAAAAGAACGCTCCCATTTTGGGCTGAACGAATCCGACGGGATAATGCTCATTCATGGCAGCCTCCTGGCGTCCGGGCTTTTCCAGGTACCTGGGCGCGCCGGGCCAAGTTCAGAGCAAAAGCGGATGCGCGGACTGAAAACACCTCGCACGACGTTTAGATCGCTGCAGACGACCACGCTACTCAAGCAGCGCAAGATGCTTGCCGCCAGCGACCTTATCGCCCGTTACTCGCACCAGATCTAAATATCAAACCGCGCTCGCTCGAGCTGAGGTCCACGGGTTCGACGCTTTATGCTATGATGCACAAGCGCAGGATTCGATCTCCTTAAGCTAGCGTCACTTCGGACCGTTCGAGCAGGAGAAACAGACTTGCAACCGAAATACCGAATTGCGTTCCTCATCCTGATTTGGCTGATCCTTCCTGTAACCACGCGCAGTGCATTCGCTGTCACGGCAGAGGTTGCAAAGAAGTGTCAGAGCCTTTCTGCCAAAGCATTCCCGCCGCGCGTGCCTGGCAACCCCGCGGCAGGCCTCATGCACGGAACGGGGCGGGACGCGTCAGAATATTTCAGAAAATGCGTTGAGAAAGGCGGCAATGTGGAAGAAAGCGATAAGGATAAGGAGCAAGCTCCTCAAGGTCAGCAGTAGAAAGAACACTACAGCGACGACTTACTGCTGAAGCGAAGTATGCTTCAGATGCACCTCGCCGAGGGCTGCCGCGACGACGAGAAACTCAGCAGCGCGCTGCTGCACTAGACAGTCTCGGCATCGGCACTGGAGCGTCAGCCGGACAGATCGGTCGCCTTTATTTTGACATAGGACTTCACCAAACTGATATTAACAAAAGTATCCGGGCCCCTCTGGCGAGGATGCCGTATCGGCCAACCTCGCGATGTCGGATCAGCGTTCCCGCATCAGTTGGCGCGGGATTAGCCGCTACGGGGACTGGTGCGCTCCCGACGAGCTTGTCCGAGCCCTGCTGGCGCATAGTGCGTAAACGCAGGGGTACTCAGTGTATGAGTGTCATGTACTTCCGATAGAAGTGGCGCCTCCCTGTCATTTTAGCTATCAGGGCGATGAAGGAATAGTGCAGGCGCTTGTAACGGCAGGCGCAATGGTTGCCATTGCGGATGGCTCCGTGGCGCGCGTCGAGCGCGACGAGTTCGTCAACTTTATCGATCGCCAGAGATTTGTCCCTTCAATTTCCAAAGGGCGACTCGCCGCAGCTTTTGATGACAGACTGCGCGCGCTCGATGATCGGAACGCGCCGGATATCATCATGGAGGGGTTTCGCCCGCTCGCAGGTCTTTCACTGGGATCTGTTGTGATGCGCGTAGCGCAGCGCGTCGCAGCTGCGGATGGGAGGCTTCACCACCGCGAACGTCAGACCATGGACCTCATTCGACTGATCCTCACGAATGTTTCATTCTCAGGACGGCGCGAGGAGTGTCGTTTGCCGCAGCCAACCGCCGCTGCGCCGAGCATGCTGCATATCTGGAGACTACGTCCATGAGTATTGCCGGATCAGAGCAGCCAACCGTCTTTGTCATTGATGATGATGCCGACGTTCGGAGTGGCGTAAAGCAACTCGTCGAATCGGCAGGTTTGCGCTGCGAAGTTTTCACATCGCCAAAAGAGTTTCTTCAGCGCGGCTCAACGACGGGTCAAAGCTGCCTTATCTTGGATGTCCGATTGCGGGAAATGAGCGGATTGGACTGGCTGGAGAGACTGGCCAAGAACATCCCCACTGTTATGATTACAGGCTATGGTGATATCCCGATGTCGGTTCGCGCCCTGCAATCGGGCGCAATCAGTTTCCTGACAAAACCCCTGCACGAGCAAGACCTTCTTGACGCGATCTATGCTGGATTGAAGCAGCATCGCGCGCAATTGGAACAAGAGGAAAGACTTGCCGGGCTGCGCGCCCGCTTCCACAGCTTGAACCGAAGGGAGCAACAGATACTGCCGCTGGTAACGGCCGGGTTATTGAACAAGCAAATTGCCGCCGAAGTGGGCCTAGATGAGGTGACGGTCAAGGTGCATCGTCACAAGATGATGGTTAAATTGAATGCGAGGAGCGTACCTGACCTTGTGAGGATCGCCGACGCCTTGGCTATTCGGGTGGCGGAAGCGCAGAACGCTTGAGAACGAAATGGTGAGGTCGTGAGGCGCGCCACGGCGTAGTGACCCCCTCCAATCTGCCGTGGCGCGACCTCGCCTCCCCAGGCTCAACAGCCTGCGAAGCAGATTACGCGTGGTGCCATATTTGTTCGAAATGGTTCAGCGCTGTAGCTTGGAGGTGGTGGTCGCCGCCATCGTGGCCACCAGCGCTGGCATCGTGGCCACGAGCGCCGGCATCGTCCCCCTGATGTCCCCGGCCTCCGTGAGGGGGGCCACCATTTTGCGCAATGGACTGCCCCGTTTTGCCCGATGCTGTGCCCGCAACCGGAATTGTTCCTTGCGCAAGGCCCGACGGCGATGTCGCGTCGGCAACCGTCGTCGCGGTGTCGACAAAGGAACCGCCTCCGAGGGGGGTATTATTGCCTGAGACGTCCGCCGCATCTGCGACAAAGCCTTGCCCGGCCGCCTGGATTTGCGCCTGATCGGCCGCCAAGGCGTCACCGGTGTCGCCTTTCAGTATGCCCTGCAGGCCTTGCACGGCGTTGTTGGTGTCGGCAAGAAGCGTGCCGCCGAGCAGTTCGTTGTCGAACCGCGCACCGAACGTTCCGCCTTGGCTGGCATCGAAGGAAGCGCCAAACTTCTCATAATTCTGGATATCGGTAATCAGGCCCTGAAGGTCGCCGGGTGCCGTATTTTGCCCGCCAGCCACAGCATCAAGTTGATTGTTGATGGTGTTGCCTTCAGCAAGGAATTGCGCCCAAAAGTTCGTCTGCGCTTGGTTATCCTGGTAATGCAAAATGGTTCCGCTGAGATAAGAAGGCATCTCGGCAAACCCGCCAACGACGTCCGGATTTCCGTTGCCCCCTGCGGCCGCATTCAGCGCCGGATCGCCTTGAACGATATCGATGATATCGAGCAGATTGTCATTGGTCGCGCGCGCCGCATTATTCGGATCGGTGGCGTATTTATGGTCGAAGTCGTTGACCTGGAGGTTGATCTGGTTGAGGACGGTATCGAGATGAACCGTGGTCAGTGCCGCATCGGTGCCGGTTTCGCCGGCGGCAGACTCGATCGCGGAAAGCTCGGTCGGATTGTTGATCAGACCGCTCAATCCCGCCGCGACGGCTTTCATGTCGGCATTGAATTCGGGCAGATTGGAATGATTCAGTCCGCCAACAGCCAGGTCCGCAGCAGAATTAAAGACATTGCCGATATCCTGCAGAGTCGCGCCTGGGGCCGTCGCAGCCGCCAGCGCGGCTGAACCATCCGAACCAGTCGGCAGCGCTTCAAAGCCCACATTGTTGGCGCCAGTGCCGCTTGGATACGAAACGTTACCCAGAGCTGTGGCGAGGGCGGTATCGCCATTGATCTCATTGAGGATTGCTGTTTGCGTGGTGTGGAGCAGCTCCTGGGCAGTCGTCGCGCCGTGCGTGTTGCCGATTGCATTCGGCGCCGCGTTGAGCAGCGTCTGAAGCTGACCCTGAACTTGGGTGAGGACCGAGGTGTCCGCCGCCGAGAGCGCGTACGCGTTTCCACCAGCCGTGACAGCGTTGGGATTACCAAGCGCCGCATTGATGTCGGCCAGCACGGCGTGGACATCGGTGGTGTACATGCCGAGATAGGCTGCTTGATTGTTGTTGTCGGCCGGTGTGCTCCAGAGACCGCCGTCGAGTAGTCGCGTCGAATCGTTATATACGGCTCCGGCCTGGGCAAGGTCGGTTGAAAGATTTAGTGCATCAGCCCTATCGGTGGCAGGTAATGTCGTCGCCATTTAACGCTCCCTCTTCCGTTGATGACTTCCCCATCGTCTTTAGAACCGGCGATGATGGCCTCAGCAAGGAATGACAGCGGCAAATCGTGCCTTATTGCACGCGATTCTAATTTTTCACACGATCTAATTTTGTCTGGTCGCAGCCGCGCGCGATAATCAACATCGCACGAGCGATCTGCGGTTTTACGATCGCCACCTGCCTCGCATCAACCAGCTGTCATGGCTCGTTGAACGTGCGATGAAGCTGGTCGGTGATCGGTTTAAGCAGGTAGTTCAACATCGTGCGACTGCCGGTTTGCAGGAAAATTTCCACCGGCATGCCCGAAATCAGCGTCAAGCCATTGAGGTGGTGACGTTCGCCCTCCGGAAGGTTGACCTTCACGGTATAGAAGCTGGCATTGCTTCGCTCGTCGTGGCTCAAATCAGCGGAAACATATGTCACCGTGCCACGGACTTCGGGCATGGTCGGACGATCGAGGGCGGAGAATCTCAGATATGCGCGCTGACCGCGCGCAACCTGATCGATCTCATTCGGCGGCAAGTGGCCTTCGATTTCGAGATCGTCGGTATCGGGAACGATGTCCATGATGACATCGCCGGGGCGAATGACGCCGCCGATCGTATGTACCGCCAATTGGTGCACGACTCCGGAGGTGGGCGCCTGGATGTCGACCCGGCTGAGCTGATCCTTGGCAGCCACATTTCGCTGCATCAGCTCGGCCTGCTTATCCTGCGACTCGCGCAGGTCTTTCATGACCTCGGAGCGAAAATCCTGATCGATTTGAGTGATTTGCAGCCGTGCCTGTCCGATTTTGGCATTCGTCTCCGCAATCGTCGCCGCCAGACGCGCGCGATCTCCTTCGATCTGAGCGGAATCGCGCTGCAAGGTTGTCAATCTGGTCAAGGGGACCAGGCCCTTGGCGTACAGCTCCTGAACGCCGTTTAGTTCGCTCGAGATGAGAGTAAGTTGAGATGTCTTCGACTGGATTTCCGCCTTCAGGCCGTCAATCTGCTCTTCGAATTGGCGAACGTTGCCCGCGTGAAGGTCCTTCTGGCCTTGGCGCGCCTTGGCCCGGGCATGGAACAGAGCACTTTCCGACGCCACGAGATGCGCGACCGCCGCTTCCTGCAGTCGATCCGCAAGCTTTTCGGGGAAATTGATGATTGTCGTTCCGTCCCGCTCGGCGACGAGCCTGGCAATACGCGCACCGACCTGATCGAGCTGATCGGCAATCAATCGTTGATTGGCTTTGAGTTGTGTGTCGTCTAGCCGGACGACAAGCGTACCGGCGTCCACGTGCATACCGTCATGGACAGGAATTTCCGCAACCACTCCGCCGGTGGGGTGTTGTATTTTCTTGACGCTTGATTCAACCACAAGCGTGCCCGGCAGAACGACTGCTCCGGACAGCGGGACCAGCGTCGCCCAGCCCCCTGCGACGGCAGCGCTCATGATGAGCACGCGCGATGCCGCTTTGACCTGAACCTCATGGGTGCGAACCAGCAGTTCTCTGAGATTCGGGACTGCATCCTCGGCCGCAGGCGCACCGGACAGGAGCCAGGCGATTTGCGCCCGCAGAACAGGGAGGAGTTTCCCGAAATCGGCAAAGACCTTCCGCTTGAGGGCGCCCAGGGTATCGGCGACCCCAGACGTTTCTGTCTGCTTGGCGGGGATAGGCTCCTGCAAAACGCGCTGATCGAAACGATCGGCGCGCTCCCGGGAACGGGGAAACTGCGTCACCGCCGCATCCGGAGTTGCGCTTCGCCCGCGGCGAGCAGGCACCGGCTCGCGCAAAGTACCGCCCCGATGGCGATCAAGGGCTCTTTTTGCGCTTTGCAGCTCGAGGATGAGGGCCTCTCCCTGCAGTCCAAGCTTGGAATCGTGTTTCGCCGGAGAACGCATGCCGGGTGTGCGATCGTGCTGGCTGTGGTCCGTAGCACTCATAGTGTCGCCCCCGTCGGCGTCTGCGAATCATGCGATTGCGTCTGGCTTGGCCTGAAAGGACTTGGGGCGTTTGCGTTGACGCTGCGCGCCACGCGGGCGAACAGCTCATCGCGCGGGCCGAACGCCACCATGCGGCCTTGGCGCAGCACCGCTGCCATGTTGAGCGCTGCAAGCGCCTCGGGGCGGTGCGACACCATGACGACAATACGCATATTCTTCCGGAGTGCCTGAATCGCGCCGATCAATGCGGCTTCGCCATCGCGGTCGAGATTGGCATTCGGCTCATCCAGCACGATGAGAAATGGATCGCCGTACAACGCCCGCGCAAGTCCGATGCGCTGCCGCTGCCCTGCGGACAGACACGACCCGCGCTCGCCAATCCTGGTGGCGTAGCCGTCGGGTAACGACAAAATCATCTCGTGCGCACCGGCCAGCTGCGCTGCGCCGAGGACCGCATCCGACGTCGCGCCCCCATCGAAGCGCGCAATGTTCTCGGCTACCGTGCCGTCAAACAGCGCTACATCCTGAGGCAAATAGCCGATGTGCCGCCCGAGCTCGTCTGGAGCCCAATTGTCCAACGCCGCGCCGTCGAGCCTGACGACACCTTCGCTCGCGGGCCAAATTCCGAGGAGCGCTCTCGCGAGCGAAGACTTGCCTGCCGCGCTCGGTCCGAGCAATGCCAGGCCCATTCCGGCGGTCAGTTTAAAGGAGACGTTAGACAGGACGACGCGGTCGCTGCCCGGAATCGCGACGGTGATGTTTTCGACCGAAAGACTCTGCCGCGGCCGAGCCAGATCGACCGCCGCGGCCGCGGGCGCCGGTACGGTCGCCAGGATTTCGCGAAGTCTATCGATACCCTGCCGGGCGGCGACCAGTTGTCGCCAATTCGACAGGGCGATTTCGATCGGCGCCAGAGCGCGGCCCATCATGATCGATGACGCGATCATGATGCCGCCGGAAGCCTGTTCGATAATGACAAGATACGCGCCGACGCCGAGGACCGTCGACTGCAAGGCGTAACGCACCACCTTGGCGACCGCGCCGATGTTTGCGTAGACGTCAGCGGCGACGAAATTCTGGCGTAAAAATCGCTCGTTGGCTTCCAGCCACCGTTCGGTCAAACGGCCGGTCATGCCGAGGGCGCGAATGGCCTCGGCATTTTGCCGGGTCGAATCGGCGAAGACTTGCCGTTGCGCACTGCAATCCATGGAAAACTTCGCCGCGGTGCGGGACCGGTGCTCGGCGACCACCGTGAGCGTGATGATCGTTGCGGCACCGAGCATGGCAACGACACCGATCGCGGGGTGGAAAATGAATAGCGCGATGAGAAAGACGGGTATCCAAGGCATATCGAGAAACGCCGTAGGTCCGATACCCGACATGAACGTGCGAATCTGGTCGAGATCGCGTAGCGGCTGCTGCGCGATCATGGGTCTGGCGCCCCGCAGCGGCAGCGTCGCGAGCGCCAGATAGATCCGCTTCTGCAGGCCGACGTCGAAAAGCGTGCCTATGCGCGACAACATCCGCGATCGCGCAGCCTCGAAATAAGCTTGGAAGAGATAGGCGATGAGCACCATCGCCGACAGGCCGGCGAGTGTCGCGACATTGCGGCTCGGAAGGACCCGATCGTACACCTGCAGCATGAACAGCGAACCGGACAGCATCAACAGATTGATCACGCCGCTGAAAATCGCGACGGCGCCGAGCCGGCGCGCGCTAGCCCGCAATTCGATACCGACAAGATCTTCCTGTGCGGGAAAGACCATACGCAACTCACCCATGGACCGAACGGATAGTTTGCCCCGTCTGCGCAGACGTGACCTCAACACGCGCTGCGTAGCGATCAAAGCGGACCGTAGAATCCCGACAGAATTTCGACGGAATGTCGGCGAGGTTCGTGCTCACAAAAATCGCGCACTGCCGATGCGTGATCGCGCAAGACAAAACACGGTGACGCGTCCGCTGATCATGGGAGCCATGACAAAATGATCGGCGTCACGAAAAACCCTTTGCAAATAAACGACCGCACTGCGAGCGCCACCAATCACCCGCGAATGATCACACATTCTGTCCAACCGGCCCGCAATTCAGTCAAGCCATGGCCCCAATGCGGAGAAAGCTTCGTTGCGGGTTAGGGTACGCTTGTGTTGTTTGACCAACAGGAGGGGGACGATGGCAAACAGGGTCATTCGTCATCGCTTAGGCGGGCACGTCTTGGCACCGAGGCCGCCGGGCTGATTACCGCCGCCATTTCTCGCGTCTGAAGGTTGGTCGATTCCCTGCGAATTGACCGGCTTCGTACGACTCAATCGAAAACCGACTTGCACCGATTTCGGAGCGGACCGCTCCGGGATTCCATCGCCGCTGACCTCAGAGCGAGGAGCGGACGCGCGCCTTATGCATGACTGTCGTTCCAGGGGTATGAAGAGGGGCAAGGAGTGCCGGCAAAGAAAACCGACTATGGCACCGTCATTTTCCACTGGACGTTGGCCGCTTGTCTCGTGGTCGCGGTTGTAACAGGACTGAGAATCGCAGCCGCAACCCCGGGACACGACTGGCTCAACGTCCTCGATTTTCTCCTGCCCAAAGCTGCGGTGTGGACCGAGCACCTGCAGGCTGCGGTTCTGCTCACCGTCATCAGTGTCGCCTACGTCGTGTATGTCGCGAATGCTCGCCTGGGCACGCGCCTCCGCCTCGATAGAGTCCGGCTGTGGGGCCTGTTCGGCCGCCGGCACGCCAGATGGGCCACGATCAATATCGCGCTTTATTGGCTGTTCTTCCTGTCGCTCCTGACGCAGCTGGCGACCGGTACCCTGATGTATCTGGGGCACGCCGACAGCGTCATGGTGCGGATGCACTGGTTCGGAATGTGGTTCATTCTGGGCTACGTCGTCTGCCACGTCTTCTCGCAGTGGCGCCACGGAGGCGCGGCACAGCTCTTAAGAATATTCCGTCCTGGACGGGTCGCCACGCCACTGCCGCCGCTCGACATTGGCGCAATGCTGGCGCTGCTCGATGAACAGATCAGCCAACGACCGGCACCGCGTCAGGCTGCCTTGGCGCAAACGCTCAGCCATTCGCACGCCCCGGTCCAGCAATTCGTGGTGGCCGGCGACTGCAATGACCTGCAGGATCCGAAACCGCATGCGCGCCATCCTGCCGGGGCGGCGCCGATTGCACGGCGCACCAGGTCGTCCGATCCGCCGAATAAACGTTCGATGATTCAATTGAACGCGTTCGTGGTCGCCTGCGTGGCTGCGGGTTTGACCGTGATTTTCACGATCACATCCGAACGGCAAATCGTCAATACGCTGCGTATCTATCGGATCGACCGGGCAGACGTTCCCGTCATCGATGGCGAAACATCCGACCCGATTTGGCGAAGAATACCGCCGCTCTACGTGCGCACCGAGAACGGCGGAAATTTTGATGGCACGGGTGAGACGACAGTCTCGATTCGGGCCGTACATGACGGCTCGGCGGCCTACTTTCTATTTGTTTGGGACGATCCGACACGCTCCCTGAAGCAGCTGCCGCTGCGAAAGTCGGCCGGACACTGGCAATTGCTTCATGACGGTTACGAACTTGGCGACGAGCACGCCTACAACGAAGACAAGTTCGCGGTCCTGCTGACACGCCTGGACACGATTCTCGCCGGCGATACGACATTTCACGCCGGTGCCACGCCGCTTTCTGGCGAGCCACGTTCACTCTCGGGCCGCGGGCTTCATTACACGGCGCATAACGGAATGCTCGCAGACGTCTGGCAATGGAAGGCCACCAGCACGAACGCGTCAAATCATTGCGATGACGACTATTTCGGTCCGCCGATCAATGCCACGCCGGCCGAGGCAGCGGGACAAACGCCGTATCGAGGCGGTTTCGCGCACGATCCTGGCACCGCCAACTACCAGAGTAATTTCACGACATTTCGACAGAACGACTATGCAGACGGGGTCGTGCCCCGCCGCCTGCCAAAGGACTTCAAGACAACGACAGCGGCGCTTGGTCGTGTCGATCTCGATCCTAACCACGGCGAGAGCGAACGCGCGCGATGGTACATGATCGAGGAAGAGTCGCTTCCGTATTCACCGGACATCGATTGGCTCATTCCTGACGGCACAGTCATCCCGGGGGTTGTCATCGCCGGCAAATACTCCGGCGAGCGCGCTGCCGTCACTTGCGCTGGGCGCTGGGACGCCGGGCGATGGGCGCTCGAAGTGATGCGTCGACTGGATGATCAAAGCCCGTACCACGTGCCGATCCGGACCGGGGCATTGATGCGGCTGGCGGCATTCGATCACGCGCAGATTCAGCACACACGGCACGTTCAGCCGCTCCATCTCGAGGTGCAGTAATGGCGAGAATTTGCAAGGTGACAATAGACAACGAGACAATCCGCGCGAAGTGCGGAGACCTCTTGCTCGACGCCGCGCTCATGAACGGCATTGAACTGCCGCACGATTGTCGGTCGGGCTATTGTGGCGCCTGCCAAGTGCGCGTTGTCGCCGGGCGTTGTTTCGGGGCCAAAGCAGGCACCTCAAACGTCGTTCACGCCTGCCAAACGCGCGTGATCTCCGACCTGCAAGTCGCCGTGGAGGGCACGCCCCATGTGACCGAAATATCCGGCATCGTTGCCGATATCGTCGAGATCGCGGCGAATGTGTTCGAGGTTTGTGTCGAGACTCCGGGCGCGCTGAACTACCTGCCCGGTCAATATCTTTCGGTGCGATTTTCCGGCTACCCGGCACGCTACTACAGTCCGACAATCCCGCTCGATTGGCCAAGCGATCCGGATCTGATCCGATTTCATGTCCATCAACTGCCAAAGGGGCGCGTGTCGTCGGCGCTCGGGCGCGATATCAAGAGCGGTCATCGCGTGAAGCTGACCGGGCCGTTTGGCGCGGCCTATTTGCGCCGCGAACATCACGGCCGACTCATTCTGGTTTCGAGCGGCACCGGCTTTGCCCCGATTTGGGCAATTGCGGAAGCGGCAATAAGAGAGGATCCGCGCCGGCGTCTTGTTCTGATCGCAGGAGCACGCGATCTCGAGTCGCTCTACATGATTCCGGCGCTGTGCCGTCTGGCGCTGTTTCCGCGCGTGGTCATTATTCCAACGGTATTGGCGCGCCAGCAGGTTACAGCTGCTGTCCGAATTGGCCAGCCAACCGAGTACATGCCGGCGCTTTCGCGGGACGACGTCATCTACACCGCCGGAGGACCGGCAACGGTCCAGCAGGCAGCCCGCATCGCCGAGACGGCCGGGGCCACTTGTTTCGCCGATCCCTTCTTGCCGGCTGCCGGTAAAGGCGGCGGCCCAACGTTTTTATCGCGCATCGCCGACTGGCTGACGCCATCCGCATCCGGTCCTGCGCCATCAGCGATCTCGGTCGGACGTTAAGCAAGCGGATTTCGGAGATGGGCTGGGTGTTCACATGCCCTCTGGCAGCGACCTTTTTCGTCGTCGGCACTCTCGGCGCAGCGTCCAGTGCTGCCGCGGACACCATGCAATGGGCACTGGTTCAGGCGTATCAGAACAATCCGTCGCTCAATGCCCAGCGCGCCGCGTTGCGCGCAACCGATGAGACTGTGCCGCAGGCATTATCAGGCTATCGGCCAAAGCTCGGTATCACGGCCAGCGGCGGATATAACTACGCTAATACCGTCGTCCCCAACGGAACCGCGCTGCCTCCGGGCACGCCCGCCTTCAGCCAGACGACGCAGCAATATGCCTCGGGCGGGATCGGTGCGGCGGCGACGCAGACCATCTACGACGGACTTCAGACGCCGAACCGGGTTCGCCAGGCAGAACACCAGGTCCTGGGCGCCCGTGAGACGCTGCGTGTGACCGAACAGCAGGTGCTGCTCGATGCGGCCACCGCCTACATGAATTTGTTGCGCGATAAAGCCGTCCTCGATCTTGATCGACGCAATGTTGAAGTCCTCACCGATGAACTGCAACAGACTCGCACACGCTTTCGCGTTGGCGAGGTGACGCGGACCGACGTTGCGCAAGCCGAGGCCCGTCTCGCTGGAGGACGCGCTGCATTGCTTGGCGCACAATCGAACTACGCGACGGCGCAAGCCAACTACCGCCGGGTGATCGGCGTCGCTGCGGGGAAGCTCGCGCCGGGGAGTCCGGTCGATCACCTCTCACCGAGGACTCTGAGTGCCGCGATCACCGCAGGCGAGCAGCAAAATCCCTCGGTACTGGCGGCGGTGTATGGCGTCGACATCGCTGAACTTGCCGTCAAGATCAATGAAGGCTCGCTCTACCCGAACCTCAGCGTGACGGCCAGTGTCTCGCAGAACGTCAATCCCGCATATAACGTCAGCAAGCAGTTTGTTGCCGGCGTTGTCGGCCAGTTGACCATACCGATCTATCAAGGCGGCGGTGAGTTCGCCACCATCCGCCAGTCCAAGGAGACTGTCGGTGAGAAGCGGCTGAACCTTGACGTCAATCGAGATCAGGCGCGGGCCACAGTGGTGCAGAGCTGGAGCCAGCTGGGGGCCGCCAAGGCGCAGATCGAGGCGGCAACGGCCCAGGTGCATGCCGCCGCAACCGCGCTCGATGGCGTGCGCCAGGAAGCGCACCTTGGCGAGCGCACAACCCTCGATGTGCTGAACGCGCAGCAGGAACTGGTCAACGCCCGCGTCGCGCTCGTCACGGCGCAGCACGACCGGGTCGTTGCCTCTTATACCTTGCTCGCCTCCGTCGGCGGGCTATCCATGGAACGGCTCGCTCTTGCCGCCACTATTTATGATCCTCAGGCACATTATCAGCACGTCCGCGACGCCTGGATTGGTGTGCGTACTCTCGACGGCCGATAGATGACGATCGATCAGGTGGCATGCGAGATGGATCGCGCATCGTGGAGGAGGCGCTGTCAGGCCGCCAGGGTCGCAAGCTTCGCCTTCACGGTGTCGATCGTGGGTTTCAGCACCTCGTCGACGCCCGGGATCGCCAGCACTTTGTCGAACATTTGATTGACCGCCTGCATCTGTGGGTTGACGATGTCGGCGATGGCCTTGCGCTGTTCGGCCGACAACGACCCGATCATGCCGTCCGTCTTGTCGATCTGGCCGGTGACCGCTTGCAGCTTCGGCAGCGCCGCCTGGGCGGATGGGACGTCGGTAACCTCGGAAAGTGTCGTGCGCAGGTTGCTGAGGCTATCAGAGGCTTGTTTGCCGACATCCACCCCATCCACCGTCAGGTTTTGCGCACTCGTCACCTGCTGCTGTCCTACCTGCTGCCCCGCTCCATTGAACCAGTAGGCCAGCGCAGCAATAATTGCCGCGACCGGAATGAGCCAGAGCCATCTGGCTGCCGTCCCGCTGACGGCATGCTGACCGGCGCTTCCGGCGGTGTACGCTGCCGAACCGGCAGTCCGCGCCGCTTGATTCGCGGCTTCAGCTGCATCGCGCGCGGTACCGCCAAGCGAGTCGAGCAGGCCTGTGCCGCCTAGCAAGCTGCTGAAGCCCGAGGGCAGCGCAGCTGCAATATTATTCTTCTGACTCGCCAACAGGCTCGCCATGCCATTCGGATTGAGACTGCCGTGCTGTTGAGCGACGGTGCCCATCACAAGCGGAGCCAGCATTCCAAGCAACGAACCGCTGTTACCCTGGCCCAACCCGGCAAATCGACCAACCGCCTCGCTCAGCACATTCTGATCACGGGCGCCCAACAGCGAGTCCAGCAACCGCGATCCACGGGCCGCCAGAGAGGACTGACCGCCGCCGCCCATCATGTCGGCCAGATTACCCGGCGTCCCGGTCTCCTGTTTGGCGGCTTCAACGAGCTTTTGCGGTCCGCCCGGTGTTGCGGCCACGCCGGTCAGCCCAGCCAGCAATCCCGGGACTCCCGCGCTCATGGCGGATTGAACCTTGTTGGCGTCAAGACCGAACTCGTTGGCGATGCGTCCGATCACGTCAGGCGTTAGAAACTGCATCACAAGAGAAACGAGGTTGGCTGCCATTGGGGTGCTCCTACGTCTACGGTCGCAATGCCCCCAAAGCGAAGCCTAAGACTCCGAAGTATCGCTGCTCCATCCCTACGTTGGTGCAATTCCGATATCCAAAAGAAGAGAAACCTCTCCAGTCCGCTTGCAGGGCGGCAGCGAAGGAGAAGACCTGTCGGTGCCCGCAAGCGGAGGTGAGCCCTGGCGAGTGTCGCTTTCCCGTTAAGTCTTGGGTGCTACCCCGAAATGGTCGTCCCCGAAGGAACGACAAGCTCACTCGGATCGTTTGCTGTGCGGGACGGATGCACTGGTTCCATTCGCATCATCTCTTGGCATCCGACCTGCCACAGCCGGGCATTCGGCATCGGTCCGTCATTGTGCAGATCTAACAAGCAGGGATCTTGCTGGAACATGCCGATCCGCGGACGCCGCGAACGCCATCATAAGCTTGGCGAGATACTGATCAGCCGTCTGCGCAATACCTACGGCGACAACGTCGCGGTCGGCTGTCGGAGCATTGCGGCGATAGAGATCGACGAGGATGAGAAGGCGTTTTGGCTCGACTTGGCAGACGAACTGGAAAGGCGCCAGAAGGCCACGCGGTATTAGCCGATTGTCCGGCGCTGCACTCGGCAAGCTACGGGCGCACCGACAAACATCGTTCTGAACGAGTATTCTGACGGCAACGAGCGAGCGCCCGTCCTATGCCCCGATGCCAAGGGGCGCGACGGCCTACGCAAACTGGTTGGCAATCGCCGTCCCCGAAACGACGGGTAACGATAGAAGCTAGTGGTTTTCGGCGAAGTCCGACACCGTCATCCGGGCCAGACTTTCAGCACTGACCCATGTCAGCCGCGCGACCGCCTGGCCCAAGACTGCATACTGCATGAGATCGTGTTGGATGCGATCGACATCGAGGACCAACCTTGCTCGCAGAATGTGCAACTCACCCACGAGGCCATCAATTCCGGTCGCTGAGTTTATCGAGACTCCCGGCACGAACCGACTGACCGGATCGGACGCCACCGCTCTACGGCCTTCTGATGTCTCGAGTTCATTCCCGGCAGAACGAAATGCATCCATGGTACGCATGACGCAACCCCTTACAACGTCCGTTTCGTTCAGCTCCTCAACGCCAAATTGCCGCATGGAAATGTGACGGCTTTGCGGCTCGTCCAAAGAATCCGTCGCGTCGCGATATGTCACTTCATAAATGAAAAAAGCCGCGCAGCGCGCGGACTTACCGCTTCTGATCTCGGTCGTCGCCCGGCTTCGGCAGCTTGCCGCCATCCAGATTCGCCGCCGCTTGTCGGTATACCTGACAGGGCGATTTAATTTCTCCTTCATATGTGGCTTTTTGGTCATAAGTATTTCCCGCAACTCCGGTCCGGCAGGTCGACAATGACGCCCGAAGTCCGCATCGTCGCGTTCGCGCATTGAAGCCAGATGCCAAGTCGAAGCGACGCACCCGACCCGTTTTGGGTAATAGGCGGACATTGGCGAGCCGCGTAACGACGTCCGCCAAGTGCCGCAGGTGGGGTTGAGGCGCGAAAGATAAGAATCAATAAAACCGTTTCCTTCCTCCGTTTCGCCGCGAACTGCATCGTGCGCCGATCGCCCAAACGCAGTCCGCAATCCCGAGGCATTACCCGGCGTTATGTGATCCGGCCTTGGTCAACTTGCCGAGCACCAAATAATTTTAAGCCAAAACGGATCACTTTCGCAGAACGAAAGGGGCCATTCATTGCCGAAGAAGGCTGGCGCGTTTCGTGTCGCCCGCGCACAAGGTGATCAACCATTCCGTTTGTCATCCTTTTGGCTGGTTTGCGCCCTGAGAAGCGCGCATTAGTATTATGACTCGTGGCGCATGATGCCATGGGGCGGTATTAAGCAGGAGCGGGCCGTGAGTGTGGTCGCGGAACCATCTTTGTTCATGTCCCGGCAAAACGTGCCCTTCTCCAGGCTTGCTCAAAAAGAGCGGTTAGCCAGAGCAACGCGATGCCTCTACGATCGGAGCCGGTGACCGACTCGACGACGTCTGCCGCGGATGCAGAAGGCTCGGAGGTGCGGCTGGCCGAGCTTGGGGAGGAATTCAACTGGCACGTTACGGAATATGCAGCCTTCCTCGACCGTGAGGCAGCCCTGGAACGCGAGTATCCGCCGCGTGCCGAGTTTGCGACCGAGGCCGCATGGGAAGCAGCCATCACAAGCTTCCGCACTGCCAGGGGCCTGGGGTCCGTCGAAGATGAGCGGGAAGCGGTACTCCGCCCGATCGATGCTGTGCGCGTTGCTGTCACCGCGGTTCCCGCCTCCACAATGACCTCTCTTCGCATAAAAGCACGGGTCGCGTGCTGGGAGCCGCCTAACGGTTTCGATCCGGACGACCCAGACGAACGGGTACTCCGATCATTGCTCGATGACCTCCTTCGCGAAGCAGATACGAGTGGCGCTCATGTGCCGGAACCAGCGAAAGGACCGGCCGATGGCTAACAGTCGCTTTTAATAGAAGCGGAAGCGCGCGCTCTCGGTCCTCAAGCCGTCACTGGCGCCGAGCACAATTGGCCGCGCTGGCCCGCATCGCGCCCACTATCCGCGCAAGTTGCAGCTCAGGTTCGAAGACTGGAGACGAGAGCTTGGACAGTGCCCCGCCGGCCTGGCGGATCGATCACGGTTGGACGCGGTGAGTTCTCGGCGCGTTGCGTGAGGGGAGGTTGCGGTGACGGAGATGGGGCCAGATAACCTCTGCCCACCGCCCAGATCGCGGCTTGAGTTCGATTGCGTGCACCGATTTTGCGCAGCAGCGCTTTCAGATGCACCTTTACCGTCGATTCAGTAATACTGAACAGTCGGGCGATTTCCTTATTGGAACTTCCTCGGGCCAGTTGGCACAAGATCTGCCGTTCACGTTGCGAAAAAAGCGGGCCGTCTCGATTGCAGCCGTTGCCGGGGGCCGTGGTCGGGCTACGGCCATTGCCATTCAAGCCCTCGAGCGGCACCGGAGGCTCCGATGGTGAGGCCATCGTGCTGTCTGATGAAAGAACGAGTACCGGCTGCGCCAACGGTAACAGGTCCAATACTTTAAGGAGCAACTCGCGCGACGTGAGATTGGCAATATAGGCATCCGGCCTCAGCGCCATGATCTTTCGGATGTCGACAGGACCGCGTGTTTCGGCAACGACAACAATTCTTGGACGAGTAAAGCGCTCGCGCAAGGTATGGATGTTTTCGGCCGTTTCAGCTGTGCTGTCGACGGTTCCATCAATTGTAAGGATCGCCAGGGGCGATGCCATACGGACTTCCTTGAGATCACATGCGCGCCTTGCGCTGGCAATAACTTTGTGGGGACTGCGCTGAAACAAAGCAGCCAAACCCTGTCGTAGCAAAGCATGCTGGCCCACGATAACGATCGACGTACTCGGACTATGACGCACGATGATCCTATCCAGACACCACTTTGTGTCGACGAAGCCGGTGCCTCTTTCGGTCTATTACAATGGTATGAATTTATCTATGGCACCTTCGTATCGTCCATAACGCCGCAAACAACCGGCTGTCATAAACCGCAGCAACTGTTCCATAACGCATGATCAGACCCGGCGAGCGGATGCTTCGTCATCCGCGGGCATTGGGTAACTTAAAATGGAGCGTTCGTCGTTGGTCGAAAGGCGTCGAAAAAACGATGAAACGCTTATGTCGCCATAGCCAAGCTATCGCACCAGCCGAGCACGCCGGCGGATAAGTTCGTCGTCGAAGCGCGCCTGTTTTTTAAGCCGATCAAGCTTGTCGACTTCATCCGCGACGCTAAAGCCGACACCGCGTCGCAACTCATCGCGCGCCTGTCGAGACTGCTGTACATCGCTTTCGGCTATTCCCTCTTTCCTGAAAGATCAAATAGGCGGCGCGTATTGTGCGACCCTATCCCGTCCTTGCTTTGTCGACGCTTTGATCGGCAGCTGAAGGCCTCCGGCCGTGACGCCTGGTGGTGGCGCCAGCTTCGGTGGGCAACGTGCGTTTCCAGAGTGTGCTTGAACTCGCGCGCGGCCGCCGCGGGATGATCCAGAGCTGCCCAGTAATCGTCCGGCTTAGCCATACGATTTCGCCCTTGCTCGTTCGAAGTAGTCCAAAAGAACGGTCGATATATGCCATTAACCGCGTGTGTTTGTGAGGCCACCTTATAAAATTGCAGAACGTTTCTTTGGGAAGTTAGCTCGTGCCTGAACTGTGAGTTCTTCGCCATTTTCCGACAAAAACGGCGATCAGAGATGCTTGATGCTATCGTTTTGCGGGGGCGTGCGTGATCGACAAGCCGAATGGCGTCTCCTTTCCGGGCGGGGCTATGACGCTCCCTGCCGAAAAGAAACAGATCCTTACCTTGGAGACGCCAAAAGCCGAGGAGATCGCAAGGGCTATTTGGCAACGTCAGCACGCCGCATTGCCTGCCGAGTCCCTCTCCTACCATAAGCAATGGCGCGATCAATCCATACCACACGGATATTGGAACGAGTTTTTGCTCGACGCGCATGCCGTTCTTTCGCTTATCCACGAGAAGCACAACGATTATCAGAATACAAGAAGTCGGGACTATCGACCTCCCATCGCACCTTCCCCGGTGACAGGTCCCTTGCGCGGCACTGCGTCAGGGCCGGTAAATCCCCGTGAAGCGGATTTTCCAACTGCAATGCGGGAAAGAGGTTGATGGCTCCATGAAGTATTCAGCTCACGAAAACTTCTCGCGCGATGAAGCGATATCGGTCGGGTCCGACCGGTCGTTTGGGCTGGTGATGGCCGCGGGCTGCGCCGTTCTCGCATCCCTCAGCGCGTGGCGTGAGGGGCACGCGTGGCCGGTGTTTGCGGCGATCGCGCTGCTTTTCCTTCTGGCGGCGCTATTCATCCCGGCTGCTCTCCATTCACTCAACCGCGCATGGCTCAAACTTGGACTCCTGCTCCATAAGATCATCAATCCTGTCGTCATGGGCCTCGTTTTCTATGGAGCCGTGCTGCCGACCGGACTTGTGATGCGGGCCATGGGCAGGGATTTGTTGCGGCTCGAGCTGGAACCGGATGCGGACAGTTATTGGATCCCCAGGCGGCCGCCGGGGCCGGCACCTATCACAATGAAAGATCAATTCTGAGGGCATGCACATGGATTTCTTGGCTGAACTCTGGCGCTTCATGCGCGTACGCAAGAAGTTTTGGCTCCTGCCGATCCTGGTCATGATGCTGACGTTCGGCAGCGTCGCTGTACTCGTCAAAGGCTCGGCGGTCGCCCCCTTCATATATGCGCTCTTCTAGGCGTGGCCTTCGTTGAGATGCGCGTTCTGGGCATTTCCGCTTTTTATCACGACAGCGCCGCGGCGGTGGTGGAGGACGGCCGGATCATCGCCGCCGCGCACGAGGAGCGCTTCACCCGCAGGAAGCACGACCTGTCCTTTCCAAAAAATGCCATCGCCTATTGTTTCGAGGAGGCAAAAGTCAGGCTCGACGAGCTTGATTATGTGGTGTTCTATGACAAGCCCTTTCTCAAGTTTGAACGGCTTATGGAGACGTACATCGCGTCGGCACCGCGCGGCTTTGGATCGTTCCGGATGGCGATTCCGGTGTGGCTCGGCGAAAAATTGTTTCAGAGGAATTTGCTGCGGCGAGAGCTTCGTAAGTTTTGCAAAAGCTTCGACGACGCGAAGCGACTGTTGTTTTGCGAGCATCATCTCAGCCACGCCGCATCCGCCTTCTATCCTTCACCGTTCGATAACGCCGTCGTCCTCACCATGGACGGTGTCGGCGAATGGGCTACGACCACGGCCGCCTTGGGGAACGGTCACCGCCTGGAGATTTTCCAGGAGATTCACTTCCCTCATTCGCTCGGCCTGCTCTATTCAGCATTTACCTACTACCTCGGCTTCAAGGTCAACTCCGGCGAATACAAGGTGATGGGACTGGCGCCATATGGCCAGCCGAAATACAGAAATGTCATTCTGGACAATCTGATCGACGTCAAGACCGACGGCTCGTTCCGGCTTGACATGTCCTACTTCGATTACTGCACCGGGCTCACCATGACGAACAGCCGTTTCGCCAAGCTGTTCGGCGCTCCTGTTCGCACGCCGGAAAAGCTGCTGACTTCGTTTCACATGGACCTTGCCGCCTCTATCCAGAGCGTTCTCGATGAGATCGTGCTGCGAATTACCCGCAGCCTCGCATCGCGCACCGGTTCGCGGAATCTCTGCCTCGCCGGAGGGGTGGCGCTCAATTGTGTCGCCAACGGCAAGGTTCTGCGCGACGGCAAATTCGAAAACATCTGGATTCAACCGGCCGGCGGTGATGCGGGCGGAGCCTTGGGGGCGGCGCTCGCGGCCGTGCATGTCTTCCAGGATCGGCCGCGCCGGACAAACGGCAGTGACGGCATGTCCGGGGCATTCCTTGGCCCCGGCTTTTCTCAAATCGACATCGAACGGAGGCTTGCAGTGGCGGGAGCGCGCTTTGCCGTTTTGACCGAGAACGAAATCATTGAAAAAACCGCTCAAGCCCTTGCAGACCAGCAGGCGGTGGGATGGTTTCAGGGTCGGATGGAATTTGGCCCGCGCGCGCTCGGCGCCCGTTCAATTCTGGCGGACCCCCGCTCGCAGAAGAACCTCAATCTGAAAGTCAAATATCGCGAGAGCTTTCGACCGTTCGCGCCCTCGGTCCTGCGCGAAGACGTCGCCGAGTGGTTTGAGCTCGACCTCGACAGTCCATACATGCTGTTGGTCGCAGGGGTGCGGGAGTCCAAGCGACGCGCCATGACAGTGGACGAGCAGGCACTCTTCGGCATCGACAAGCTCAACGTCGTACGCTCGGAAATACCTGCCGTTACGCATGTCGATTATTCAGCCCGCGTGCAGACCGTCCACGAAGACACGAATCCTCGATATTACCGTTTGCTAGAGCGGTTTAAGGCACTGACTGGCTGTCCAGTTCTGGTCAACACCAGCTTTAACGTTCGCGGCGAGCCAATAGTCTGCTCACCGGAAGATGCCTTCCATTGCTTCATGGGTACCGAACTCGACCTGTTGGTTGCGGGCAACTGCGTTCTGGCGAAAGCCGAGCAGGACCCTAGCCTCAAGCAGAACTACAGCGGCAAATTCGAGCTGGACTGAGTTCGTTTCGCATAGGCCTTGCGGCGCACACTGGCACGCCTCGCATGACGGGACCAACAGACATGCATCCAAAAATGACCAGGAAAACCCTCGCTGCCTACGCCCTCCTGGTGGCCGCTCCATGGCCGATCTTTTTGACATTATACGAAGTGTATACGCCGACACTCCGATCAAGCCTGGCATATGCGGCGGTACTCAGCCTGGCCGCGGCGCTTTTGTTCTTCAGCGAATACGGGCGAATAATTCTGTTTACGATATACGCGATCTTCGTAAGTCAACCCATCATTGCGCATTTCCTGGTTCTTGATTTTCACACCCTGCCGCCGCATCTCTCAACGATCAAAAAGAATAATGTCGACCTACTTCCGGGACTCGACGCGGTGTTCACCGTCGCCACTGACTCTTATGGTTTCCGCAGCAACACACCCGGCGCCTACAGAGCGAAATACAAGGTTTTCATGGTCGGCGGGTCAACAACCGAGCAAATTGCTCAAGACAACAGCAAAACAACGGCGGCGCTGCTCGAGCGCGGCATCGGAAATCCGGACTATTCGGTCATCAACACCGGGCTTTCCGGCCTACGGACTATAAATCATATCGCGACGATCGATTTTATCAGCAAATTCAAACCGTCCCTGGTGATCGTTCAACTTGGAATCAACGATTGGGACTGTGCATTGGCCGACAAGTGCATATCGTCGCCAATGGATCCCCGCAATTGGCCGATCAGCAAGGCCGCATTTTCAGTGACAAATCTGCTGAGATCGCACGGCGCCTGGTGGTCGTCGTTCGATCTGCCGGCGCTTATGGGGCATTACGAGGAAAAAAAGAAAGTCGAACTGCCGGAAAGCAAAATTGCCGCGGCTCTGCAAGGTTTCGGGCGCGACTTCGCAAAACTGTTGCAAACCTGTGAAACAATCGCGCCCGCGACCTGTATCATCACAACCCAGCCCACCGGCTACACGGCTGAGAACTTTGCCGATCCGCAATATAGAGAACGACTGTGGATGACGCCGCCTTTCCAGTACTGGGCATTGACGGAAGGATCATTGATACGGGTCGCCGCCGCATACAACAATTACATCAGGAACAACACCGAATGTAAAAATTGTCTGCTATTTGATCTGGAGAAGCTGATGCACGGCGATCGTCAATATATTTTTGATGATGTGCATTTCACGAATGAGGGCACAAAGTTCTTTGCCGAGAGACTGCTTGACTTTATGCGGACAAAAGGACTGGTCAAACAAGAGATTGTTCGCACGAATTGATCCGGATCAGTTTGTCATGGAAAGGCCTAGAAGCCCCCCTCGAGCCGACAACGTTTGGCATCACGGCAAAGCCAAGTTCGCGATGTCTTGCGGGCCATGAACGCTCTTTTCGGCGCTAGCCCGCCACGTCCGCCTGACGCCCCCGCCTGTTACATGCTGATCGTTGCAGATGCGCGACGAGACAAGGGCGCCGCGCCATGACATGCGAAGAGGACACGCTATTCGACACCGACAAACGACATCGCGCCTTCGGAAATACCGGCCGTGACTCACGTTGATTGATCAGCACGTGTGCAGACCCTGCACGAGGGTCGTTTTGGGGATTACTGTGATGAAAAATGCTCTTTTGGCGCTGCTGGTTTCATTAGTTTCACTGGAACTGTTCTCATTTGTGGCGGCACGAGCGAATTTGCTATTGTTTAATGACTATCCGGAAATCTATCGGCCGCGATTTTCCGGCAATTCATGGCGGACGCAGAAAGATCCCTGGGGCTCTTGGCACAAGCTCGATGCAACGGATCGACATCAATCGTCCTGTTTTGATGTTCGTTATGCGTCGAACGCCATTGGAGCGCGGGATACTGCGTTCGAGCACTCCAAACCTGATGGACAAATGCGCTATGTGCTGATCGGAGATTCCTTCGCGGAGGGATACGGCGTTGACTTCAAAGACGCCGCCCAAACCCAGCTTGAAAAGCTTGTTGGTATTGACATCTACAACTTCGGCTCTGACGGCTATTTTGGCCCTGTTCAATACTACCTGATCTACAAAGATTTGGCGAAGCAATTCGAGCACGATGGAGTGATCTTATTTTTTCTGCCGGCGAATGATTTCACCGACAATGACTACACATTTTGGAAGGGCTTTCATCCGTCCTGGTATAGGCCTTATTATAAGAAAACGAATAACGGCGGCTATGACATCTTTTATCCCGAACAGGCCATGCCAAACGATCAATATGAAGACAAGGTAGAGGGGAACACGATCAAGCGGTTTATGTTGCGAAATCTCATGCGATATACGTTCACGGCCGACACAGTGCGGACCATAAAATATCTTTTAGCGCGCAGCCCGCTCGAAAAACTCGGATACAGCGGCTATTTCGATGCGACGGCGGAACAGCAAGAGGCGGCGCTTTATTTCGTCGAGAAGCTTGTACGGGAGGCGACGCCACGGCGCGTGATGATCTTGGTCATTCCAAACCGTGAAGACATGAATAGGATCCGTAGCGGAAAATCCTACAAAGATCAGTATTGGTTCAACAAACTGAGTTCGATGGCGACAAACACGGATATTGAAGTGATCGATATGGCCGATCACATGCCCGACGACTACGCCTCGCTTTTTCTACCATGCGATAATCATTGGAATGCTCTCGGTAATCGGGCTGCGGCCAAGCTTATCGCCGCGAAATTTCACAGTTCGATAAGCCACCGTGACACACATCCGGTCGGAGCCGCGCGCTAAAAGGCTAAAAACACCGGCCCCGCGTGGCAGATCGATTTCGACGCGAAACAGCGCCTACTCCGTTGCTTGAAGAACGTGCCGGCGCGATTGGCCAAATGACCGCTTCGGTCAACCGCATCGACTTTGTGATTTCCGGCACGACGTCACGCAAGCCCCGATAGGGATCGAGAAAGCCGACACGGTGATAGCTGGCTGGCTTGCCGGGACCCGTCCCCCACGCCTCCGCCACACCGTAGCAAGCTGGCTTATGCAGTGGTGTCCCGGTCATTGGTCGACCCAGAGAGGGACCCGCAGGAAATTGCAAAAAGCCTAAGAAAAGATGGTGGGCCCGGGAGGACTCGAACCTCCAACCAAGCGGTTATGAGCCGCTAGCTCTGACCATTGAGCTACGGGCCCGTTTGAGCACGTCGGGGTGCCGGGCGCCGCTGTGATATCACAGGGTGCGTGCGCCCCGGAACGCATTTCGCTCGATCAGGCCGTTAAAACATGCCGAGCCGTTTCAACCGATCGAGGTCCCCCGCCATGAGCCGCTCGCCGATGTCGCGCCGGTAGCGGGCATTCGGGATGATGACGCGCTCGGCAAGCCGATTGGCGCGATCGCGCGCGGCGCGCACCGTGTCTCCTACTCCGGTCACCACCATCGTCCAGCCGTAGCCGCCGCTTGTCACCAATTGGCCGTCCTCGAGGCCGACCTCGCCGTAGTGGAGATGGCGATGCTCATCGTCGTCGATGCCGTCGAACACGATCGGCATGCCGATCGGCTCGGCAACCACGCTGCGTGAATAGGGAAACGGCGGCGTCGTCATGACGATGCCGGCCGCAAAACCCGGTCGTGTTCGCAACGCCTCGCCGCTGCGGGTCACCATGGCATGGAACAACTCGCCCCACGGCGTTTCCTGCAGCGGGTCGAGGATCGCATAACCGGGATAACCGAAGCGGCAGGTGAATTCGAGCGGCCAGATGCCTTGTTCGTTGACGATGGTGTTGAGGTTGATGTAGCCGCAATATCCGCCGGCCTGAAGCAAGGGAGCCATGGCGGCAAGCGTGCGTTCGTGGAAGCGCGCGGTGTTTTCATACGTGACGATGGTGCCCATCTCGGCAGTCATTTCGCCCAGATCGCCGGGAAAGAAGCGCTTGTGCTCCCAATCCAGACAGGACGGGCTCAAGAACCGCTCGCCGTTGAAGTAGGCGCCGACGCCCATTTCGACGCCTTCCACGTGGCGCATGAGAATGAAACTGGGCGTGTCCTCGCGCAGTCCGTTCACGAACGCCCGGACGTCGCGGCCGTCCGGCAATGTGCCGACGAAACTTTCCAACGGCCCATTGAACTTGACGACATAGCGCCCCGGCCCGCGGTCGAGAAATGCAAGCGCGGCGGCTGGGGCGGAGAATTCCACAACCGGGCAGATCGGAAGTCCGAGACCGCGCAGCACCTCTTGGGCGTAAGCGCGGTCGTTCTCCAGCCGGTCGCCGTAGGCGCTGCCGCCGATGACATGCAGGCCGTCGCGGCGCATCGTGTCTTGAAGAGCGCCGCGCTGCTCGGCGGCGTTCTCGAACAATACGATTCCGTTTGGGCCCGCCTGCCGAATCCAGGGAATCTCGGTACGCCAGTCGTCCACATGCGGCACGAGACCGAGCAGCGTTTGCCGGCATAGAGCGTTGGCGATGTGCACCTTGACCTCGTGACCTTCCTCCTGAAGCCGCAAATAGAGTGAGGCCAAGTCGCAGAAATCGCCGATGCCCAAAAAACGCATGGGCGCAAGACTCTAGGCGGCCAACGCGCGCTCTGTGCCGAAGCCGAAAGTGGCTCGGTAACGCTCGAACGTGCGCGCGCCGTGCCAGAGCCGCATCACCGCGCCTTCGCCGATGGCCCTCGCCCGCCGCGGGTCTGCGCCGACCAGCGGGCGCAGGACTTCGCGATTCCAGGCTGCGGAATGCTTGACGTCGAGCACGGCATGGACGGCGAAATAGTGCCGCTTCTTGGCCGGAACGCCGAGGCGGCGCAGCCCTTCGTCGACAAAACCCGCTCTGGTCGGCGCGGTCATCTCGATGACGCCAAGGGCGCCGATGGAATGGAAGGCGTAACGGCGATGGACCGCAAGGGCGATCATGGTGTTGCCGAGCGCCAGCGACTCCGCAATGACCGTCTCCGGCGTCGGTGCAATCTCGAAGTAATCGGCGAGCCGCGCCAGCATCGGGCCATGCATGCCCTTGCCGACGCCGCGTCCCATTTCGTCCCAGAAATTGCGCGCCATCTCCAGCTTGGCTTGCACCGGCACCTTGATCTGGGTCATCGCCAGCAGATCTTCGAACCCGGCCTCGCCGGCGACCTCCTGCAGCAAAAACCATTTCATCTGTTCGCGCGAAGCGTGGTGCGCCAGCCACGGGAACAGCGGATCGCCTTGGCCGGGGCCGCTGTGCTTGAGCTCTTCGAACCAGGCGATGAAGCCGTCGACATCGGCGGGAATGGATCGAGTCAGCGGCGCCATGGCGTCGCGCAACGCCTCGATAAACGCGATTTCGGCAGCGGCGACGCGCGATTGGCGCGCGACGTGATGGGCGGGCACATCTTCGGGCAATGCAGGCCCGAAGCGCTCGGCATTATATTTGGTCAGCTCGGTTTGAAATTGCGCGAACCGCGATCCGGTCAATTCCCGCGCCCATTTTGTCCAATCGGTTACTCGCTGGCGCACGATTATCTCCTTGGCACGTCGATGGTGACACTCACAACGGCGATACGATCGGCACAGTCGTACGGCGGCTGGTCCAACTCGTCGCCGAAAACATCCGGGTCCAATTCCTCATAGGTCACGGGCAGCGTGGATGCGCACGCCCACGATGAAACGGCTTCGTGGAAATAATCCCGCCCCTTCACGATGGCAGAGCCGGTGTAGAGAACGAGCCGGCCGCCGGGCGCCAAGTGGGGCACGCCCTCCTTGACAATGCGCAATGAAAGCGCCGAACCGAGGCTTCCGCCGCCATGCCGATAGGTGCGGGCCAGCGCGTCGACGAGATACGGTGGGTTGGCGATAATCAGATCGTAGCAATCCTGTACATCTTGAAAGAGATCGCTGGCAACGGTGCGCACATCCTCGATGCCGTTGAGCGCGGCATTGACGCGGCAGTAGCGCAGCGCCAGGTGGTTGATATCGGTGAGAGTGAGGATCGGACGCAGCTGCGCCGCGCGCGCGGCCGCGTGCAGTCCGCCGACGCCGCTGCCCGCCCCGACGTCGAGGATTCTGAACGGCCGATCGAGATCGCAACTGCGTCGCATCTCCGCTATGGCAGCCTCGATCACCCTGCAGAAACGGTACGAGTCAGGGCCGAAGAAGACCGCATCGGCTCGCTGCGTCGGGTAGGCCGAATGCACATAGAGTTGATCGGCCAAGGTCGAGAATCGTACACAGCTTCGCGTCCACGCGCCTTGCGTTTCGAAGATACCTGCGGCGCCGGCATGGCGAGCGATCCACGGGTCGATGTCGTGCAGACGAAACGCACGGTTCCAGCCGAACACGTCGGCGAGCGACGCGGGCTGCTGCATCGGCCGCGCCAAAATCCGCGCGTGGCTCGCCGGCGTGATCGTGCTGAAGCGGTAGCCGAGTTCCTGCAAGACTCGGCCCAGGCAGAGAAGCGCGGTATCCGTTGCGTCGAAACAATGTGCGGACGGTGCCAGGCCGGCGCCGAGGACCTTCACACCCGCTTGTGGCAATAGCTCCGACGTAACTGCATCCATGCGCTTTGGCGAACACCGAACTGGTCGGTAGAAAAGCGCCCAGCACGCCGGAAAGTTCCACGTCAGCAGCTACCAAACCGTCCGTTCGAGCTGCCGCAGATGCCGCCGCGCGTCAGCCTTTCCGGCTCAGCAAAAACACCGCCTGCTCGCCGAACATATTCCAGAACCACCACGGCATTTTCAGCCGCATCTGCCGGCCCCAGGCGTTGAGCGCCACGGCCTGGTCCATCCTGGCGCCGACCGCAAAGCACAGCTCGCGAAAATCCTTGATGCTGCAGAAATGAATATTCGGCGTCTCGTACCATGCGTACGGCAGATTGCGGGTGCGCGGCATCTGGCCGCCGAGCAGGATCTGCAGCCGGATATTCCAGTGGCCGAAATTCGGAAACGATATGATGGCGCGGCGGCCGATGCGCAGCATGTGCTCGAGCACGACGCGCGGCTGCCGCGTCGCCTGCAAGGTCTGCGACAGGATCACGTAGTCGAAGCCGTCGTTGGGATACTCGGCCAGATCGGTGTCGGCGTCGCCCTGCACCACCGCCAAGCCCTTGGCGACGCATTCGTTGACGCCTTCGCGCGACAGTTCGATGCCGCGGCCGTCGACGCCGCGCGTTTCGAGGAGCCGCAGCAACTCGCCGTCGCCGCAACCGACGTCGAGCACGCGCGCGCCGGCCTCCACCATGCCGGCCACGACCAACAGGTCGATGCGCGCGCCGGCCGGGGTGCGGGCCGCTTCCGCCATGGTGAGATCGTGTTTGATCCGCGACAGCATCGTCGGCCGCTACACGTTCGGCGCCGGCGGCAGGCCGCGCGCCCGCGCCGCGCCTTCCAGGAAGCCGCGCACGGTCGCGAACAATTCCGGCTCGTCGAGCAGAAAGGCGTCGTGGCCCTTGTCGGTGGTGATTTCGGCGAACGACACGCGTGCGCCGGAGGCGTTGAGCGCCCGCACGACGGCGCGCGATTCCGACGTCGGAAACAGCCAGTCGCTGGTGAACGAGATCACGCAGAACCGCGTCGGCGTGCCGCGAAAGCCGTTGGCCACCACGCCGTCGTAGTCGGCCGCGAGATCGAAATAGTCCATGGCGCGGGTCAGATAGAGATACGAATTGGCGTCGAACCGCTCGACGAAGGTGATGCCCTGATGGCGTAGATAGGACTCGACCTGAAAGTCGGCGTCGAACGAGAACGTCGGATTGTCGCGATCCTGAAAACGGCGGCCGAATTTCCGGTGCAGCGCCGCATCCGACAGATAAGTAATGTGTGCGCCCATGCGCGCCACGGCGAGGCCGCGGCGCGGGTTGGTGCCGTGCGCGAAATAGCGGCCGTTGCGCCAGTCCGGATCGGCCATCACCGCTTGGCGGCCGACCTCGTGGAAGGCGATGTTCTGCGCCGAGTGCCGCGTCCCGGCGGCGATCGGCAGCGCCGCGAACACGCGCTCCGGATAGCTCGCCGCCCATTGCAGCACCTGCATGCCGCCCATCGAGCCGCCGGCCACCGCAAACAGCGAGTCGATGCCGAGATGATCGAGCAGCATGGCCTGGGCACGCACCATGTCGCGCACGGTGATGACGGGAAAATCCAGTCCCCACGGCAAGCCGGTCGCCGCATTGGTCGAGGCGGGGCCAGACGAGCCCATGCAGCCGCCGACCACGTTGGGGCAGATGACGAAGTAGCGCTCGGTGTCGATCGGCCGGCCGGGACCCACCATGGTCTCCCACCAACCCGGCTTGCCGGTGACCGGATGGGTGTTGACGGCGTGCTGATCGCCGGTCAGCGCGTGACAAAGCAGCACCGCGTTGGTTCGCGCGGCGTCGAGCGTGCCGTAGGTCTGATAGGCGATCTGCAGCGGCGCAAAATCGACGCCCGCATCGAGCCGCAACGGCTTGTCAGTGCCGAAGCGCACCGCCGGCGAATGCGGCGTGTCAGCTTCGCGCGTGCGGTCGGCAAGATCGAGCGTGGTGGTGGCGTCGGCCATCGCTGCACATTCCGTCAGCCAGCGCTGCAGCCCGCATTGACGCGTCGCAAGGCCAGCTAAAGGGGCGTAAATAGGCCCGCACGCCCCGGAGTCAACGTTTTCTTTGCTTTCGCAGGCGCACGCACCTATCAAGGGCCGGCATTGCCGGATAGCGGCTTCCAAAATCATGTCCAAAACACCGCGCCAGGATCAAGTCTCGCTCGCCGATTTGCGGAAAGACATCGACCGCATCGACTCCGCCATGCACACGCTCTTGATGGAGCGCGGTGAGATCGTCGACCGCCTGATCGCGGTGAAAAAGACCCAGGAGAGCGGCTCGGCGTTCCGGCCGGCGCGCGAAGCCGACATGATGCGCCGCCTGGTCGAGCGGCATCGCGGCAACCTGCCGCTCGACACCGCCGAGAGCATCTGGCGCGTCATCATCTCGACCTTCACCTACGTGCAGGCGCCGTTTTCGGTGCACGCCGACCTTTCCGCCGGCGATGCGGCGATGCGCGATTCCGCGCGCTTTCATTTCGGCTTCACGGTGCCGTTCGTGCCGCATATGGGCGCCGCCAGCGTGGTCGCCGCCGTCACCGAATCCAAGGGCGACCTCGGCCTGGTGCCGGCTTTCGCGGTCGCCGGCGCCGGACCGTGGTGGGCGGCGCTCGAATTCGACACCGCGCCAAAAATCATCGCGCGGCTGCCGTTCGTCGAGCGCGCCGATCATCCGGCTGCGCTGCCGGTCTATGTGGTGTCGCGCGCCGCGGCCGACGCCATGGTGACCGAGACCGAGGTGTGGAGCATGCGGGTGTCCGGCTGGCGCGCCGCCTCGGCCGGCGCCCTCGCGGCCACCGCCGACGTCATTGCAATGCCCGACCAGGCGTTCGACGGCGCCGCGCTCCTGGCTTCGGTCAAGCGCGGCGACATCGAGACGGTGCGCAAGGCGCTGGTCGGCATCGGCGCCTCGATCCGCTCGGCGGCCCTCGTCGGCAGTCACGCGACCCGCTATACGGTGCGCCCGTAAGGGTCCGCCGCCGCGCTTATCCGGGGCGGGACTAGAGGAAAGAGAAATGTCCGCCACGCGTCCGACGCCGCGGCCCGGCGTGCTCGACATCCAGGCTTATGTGCCCGGCAAGAGCAGCGCGCCCGGCGCCGCCAGGGTGTTCAAGCTGTCGTCGAACGAGACGCCGCTCGGCCCGAGCCCGCGCGCCATCGCGGCCTACCAGGCGGTGGGCGCGCATCTGGAGGATTATCCGGACGGCTCGGCCAGCGACTTGCGCGAGGCGATCGGCCGCGCCTTCGGGCTCGATCCAGACCGCATCGTCTGCGGCGCCGGCTCCGACGACCTTTTGAATCTGTTGGCGCGCGCGTATCTCGCCGACGGCGACGAGGCGATCCACACCAAGCATGGCTTTCTGGTCTACCCGATCGCGACGCTGGGTGCCGGCGCCCGTCCGGTGGAGGTGCCGGAAACCGACTACACGGCCGACGTCGACGCCATCCTGCGCGCGGTGACCAACAAGACCAAGATCGTGTTCCTGGCCAATCCGAACAATCCGACCGGGACCTGCCTGTCGTTCGACGAGGTCAAGCGGCTGCATCGCGGATTGCCGCCGCATGTGTTGTTCGTCATCGACGCTGCGTATTCCGAATATGTCCGGCGCAACGACTATGAAGCCGGCATCGAACTCGTCGCCACCAACGACAACGTGGTGATGACGCGCACGTTCTCGAAAATTCACGGGCTCGCCGCGCTGCGGCTCGGCTGGATGTTCGGCCCGGCGCATGTGGTCGATGCCGTCAATCGCATCCGCGGCCCGTTCAACGTTAATTCCGCGGCGATCGCCGCCGGCATCGCGGCGATCGAGGACGTCGCGCATCAGGAGAAGTCCCGCGAGCACAATACGCGCTGGCTCGCATGGCTTTATCAGGAGATCGGCAAGCTCGGCCTGAAAGTGACGCCGAGCGTCGCCAATTTTCTGCTAATCCATTTTCCCGAAACCAAAGGCCGCACCGCCAAGGATGCCGACGCGTTTCTCACCGCGCGCGGGCTCATTCTCCGCCAGGTCGGCGCCTACAAGCTGCCGCACGCCTTGCGCATGACCGTCGGCAGCGAAGAGGCCAACCGGCTCGTCGCCGCGGCGCTCAAAGAGTTTTTGGCCAAGTCATGACACCGCGACCGCAACCGCTGTTCAACCGCCTGGCGCTGATCGGCGTTGGCCTGATCGGCTCGTCGATCGCGCGCGCCGCGCGCACCCAAGGCGCAGTGCGCGAGATCGTGGCGACTGCGCGCTCCGCAGCGACGCGGCGGCGCGTCGCCGAGCTCGGCATCGCCGACACGGTGGTCGAAAGCAACAGTGCCGCGGTCGCCGGCGCCGATCTCGTCATCGTCTGCGTGCCGGTCGGCGCCTGCGGCGAGGTGGCCAAGGAGATCGCGCCCTACCTGAAAGCCGGCGCGGTCGTCTCCGACGTCGGCTCGGTCAAGGGCGCCATCGTGCGCGACATGGGCCCGCATCTGCCGCCGGAGGTGCATTTCGTCCCGGCGCATCCTGTCGCCGGTACCGAGCATTCCGGTCCGGATGCCGGCTTTGCCGAATTATTCGTCGGCCGCTGGTGCATTTTGACGCCGCCGGATGGCGCCGATCCGGCCGCGGTCGATCGGCTCGATGCGTTCTGGAGCGCGCTCGGCGCCAATGTCGAGCGCATGGCACCTGACCACCACGACCTGGTGCTGGCGATCACCAGCCATCTGCCGCACCTCATCGCCTACACGATCGTCGGCACCGCCGACGAGCTTGCCGAAGTGACGCGCTCCGAAGTGCTGAAATTTTCAGCGGGCGGATTTCGCGATTTCACCCGCATCGCCGCCTCCGATCCGACCATGTGGCGCGACGTCTTCCTCGCCAACAAGGACGCGGTCCTGGAAATGCTCGGCACCTTCAATGAGGATCTGGCGAAATTGACCCGCGCCATCCGCCGCGGCGACGGCGAGGCGCTGTTCGAGCATTTCACCCGCACCCGCGCCATCCGCCGCGGCATTGTCGACATCGGCCAGGATTCGCCGGCGCCGGATTTCGGCCGGCCGCACTCCGGACTTCCGGTCGAATCGCTGCCGCGGCCGTACGCGGCGTCGGGCGAAGATTAGTTCACCCGCGCGTCTTCACCGCCAGCGCCTCGCCCACGGCGCCGCGCAGCATGGCGAGCGTGAAGGGCTTCGCAAGCACGTCGTGGATCAGCGCATCGAGGCCCTGAGCGCGCTCACGCTGGTCGGCATAGCCGGTCATCAGCAAAATCGTCAGGTCGGGGAAATCGCGCGCCGCGGCGAGCGCCAGAGCGATGCCGTCCATGACCGGCATGCGCACGTCGGTGAGCAACAGATCGAAGCGGCCCTGCTCGCGGGTGAGCATGTCGAGCGCTTCGGCGCCGTCGTGCGCCGCCGTGACCTCATGGCCGTCCAGCTTCAGCGCCCGCGCGCACATGGCGCAGAGCGCTTCTTCGTCTTCGGCGATCAGGATGCGGGCCATGATGTTCAGACTATGAGATTCAGACCATGGCGTTCAGCGCGGCGCGGCGACGAGGTCGCGGCGCGTGACGAAGCGCACCAGCACGTCGGCGGCCTCGGGCGGCGGCGAGGCGAGCCGGGTGCGGAACGGCACGGCCTGGTAGGCCGAGAGACGCGGGCGCGGCGGCGCCGCGGTCCACGCATAAATTTCCTGCTTGGCGGCGTTGCGCACGCCGATCTTCAGCGACGGCACGTCGGTGACCGCGCTGGTGCGGTTGATGATAGTGCCCTGCACCACGAGGATCGGCACGCCCTCGTGCTCCTCGGTGCTGGTGGTCACGTCGTCGAACACCAGCCCGCGCAGATTCACCGGCAGGCCGAGCAGCGCATAGAACGATGCGGTCTGCGGCAATATCCGCACGACCTCGCGGCGCCAGCCGACGATCGCGGCATTGATGACGATCAGCGCCAGGATCGCGGTCTGCAGGCGCGTCAGCGACCAGATCGGCCGGCGCTTTTTGCCGGCGCGCCGCGCAAAGCGCGCGGCGTAGCTTTCGACGTCTTTGGCCGGCGGACGGGCGGCCTCGGCGGGGTCGGCCGCCTCGACGTCGATCGGCGGCCGGCCGGCATCGAGGTCGACCGGCGCGATCGGCGGCGCCTCGACGTTCGGCGTACCGGCGAGGTCAGCCGCGGCATCGGCTGCGACGGCCGGTTCCACGGCCTCGCCCTCCCCTGCGGTCCCGCCTTCCGCCTCGGCGGCTTGATCAAACCACTCGGTTTCGTCTACGGGGTCGGCCGAAGCCATCGCCGAAACCATGGCCGGCGCAGTGTCGCGGTAGGCCGGGGCTTCCACGGCTTCGCCCGGCCCCCCCGGCCCGAGCGCCGCGGCGGCGGCGAGCAGTTGGGCGGCGCGGTTCGGTGCCGCGTGCCAGACGGTGCGGCAGCGCACGCAGCGCACTTGACGGCCGTTGGGCTCCAGCCTTGTCGGCTCGACATCGTACGATGCGGCGCAGGATGGGCAGACGATCAGCATCGGCGAATCAGGCCCTGCGGGTCTTCACCGATCCTTAGCATTCCATCCGTTAACGGATTGGAAACCACGATCGGCGGCCCGCCCGTGCGGCCGCAGCAATGTTAAAGTTCGCCCGACGGGCGAATCGGGTCCTGCCGCTGCCGCCTTGCGGCGCCGCCGCGGCCCTGGAGGGACGAGGTGATCCTGTTCGAGAATGTCGGCCTGCGCTACGGGCTCGGCCCGGAGGTGTTGCGCGACCTGACCTTCCGGCTCGACGGCCGGTCGTTCCAGTTCCTCACCGGCCCATCGGGCGCCGGCAAGACGTCGCTGCTGCGCCTCCTGTTCCTGTCGCTGCGCCCGACCCGCGGCCTGATCACCATGTTCGACCAGGACGCCGCGACCTTGAGCAAGGACGGCCGCGCCACCTTGCGCCGCCGCATCGGCATCGTATTCCAGGACTTTCGCCTGCTCGATCACATGACGACCTACGAGAACGTGTCGCTGCCGCTGCGCGTGCTCGGCCGCGAGGAATCCACCTATCGGGCCGAGGTGGTCGAACTTCTGCAATGGGTCGGGCTCGGCGAGCGCATCGACGCCTTCCCGCCGATCCTGTCGGGCGGCGAGAAGCAGCGCGCCGCCATCGCGCGCGCCGTCATCGCGCGGCCGCAGCTTCTGTTGGCCGACGAGCCGACCGGCAACGTCGATCCCAATCTCGGCCAGCGCCTTCTTCGCCTGTTCATCGAGCTCAACAAATCCGGCACCTCCATCGTCATCGCCACCCACGATATTGCCCTGATGGACGAATACGACGCGCGCCGGTTGGTCCTGCACGAGGGACGGTTGCATGTCTACGATTGAGCCGCTCGACCGCGGCATCGCGACCTTGGCGGAGCCGTGGGACGATCTGGAAGCGTCGCCGCTGCGCGGCCAGGGCCCGCGCGTCGCCACCGCCATCGTGCCGAAAAGCTCGATTGCCGGCAGCTCGCTGATCGCGGTCGTCGCCATCATGACGTTTCTGGCTGGGCTCACCTGCGGCGCCGTCACCATGATCGTGGGCGCCGCCAGCGATTGGCGCTCCGACGTTGGCCGTGAAGTCACCATTCAGGTGCGGCCGACGAGCGGACGCGACATGGAAGCCGACGTGCGCAAGGCCGCCGAACTGGCGCGCGCCGCCGCCGGCATTGCCGACGTGCGCATCTTTACCAAGGACGAATCGGCGCGCCTCGTCGAGCCGTGGCTCGGCAATGGCCTGGCGCTGGACGAGCTGCCGATCCCGCGCATGATCGTGGTCCGGCTGCGCTCCGGCGCGGCGCCGAATTTCGCCGCCTTGCGCCAGGCGCTGACCGCGCAGGTGCCGAGCGCCACGCTCGACGACCATCGCCGCTGGATCGACCGCATGCGCGCCATGGCGGGCACCGCGGCCGCGGCCGGCCTCGCCATCCTGCTGCTGGTGCTCGTGGTGACGGTGCTCTCGGTCACCTTCGCCACGCGCGGCGCCATGGCGGCCAACCGGCCGATCATCGAGGTGCTGCATTACGTCGGCGCGACCGACAGCTTCGTGTCCCGGCAATTCCAGCGCCATTTCCTGATCCTCGGCTTCAAAGGCGGCGCGATCGGCGGCGGCGCCGCCATCCTGCTGTTCGGCCTGATGCAGGGCATGAATTCGTGGGTCGCCGGCACGCCGGGCGGCGACGAAGCCGAGGCGCTGTTCGGCAGCTTCTCGCTCGGCGCCACCGGCTATCTCGCCATTCTCGGCCAGATCGTGCTGATGGCCGTGGTGACCGCGCTCGCCTCGCGGCGCACCGTCAACCGCACCCTGCAGACCGTCGATTGAGGCACGGCGCCGCTTGGCGCAAAAGCCCTACAATTTGCGCCCGGAATGACTTTTATTATGGCACAGCCGGGAAGCCCGAAGGACGATCGGAAGCCGAAAGGCGCGAGAGACGTGCGGCGATGACCAGCTTGAGCACCGCAGTACGAACGCGGCGATTGCGATCGGCCTTGCTCCGGCTGCTCGCGTTCGGCGCCGCCGTGCTCATCGTCGGCTTCGGCGTGTTCGTCTGGTACCTGCCCAGCCGTCAGATCGTGCTCGACCGCGACGCCGACGGCATCGTGGTGCTGACCGGCGGCACGTCGCGCGTCAATGACGCCCTCGAACTCCTCGCCGCCCATCGCGGCAAGCGCCTCCTGATCACCGGGGTCAATACCGGCACCACCACCGCCGACATCGCCCGCGAAATTCCGAACTACAAAAGCCTGCTGACCTGCTGCGTCGATCTCGACTATTCGGCGCTCAACACGCTCGGCAACGCCACCCAGGCGCGGCTGTGGGCCACCGACCACGGCTTTCGCTCGCTGATCGTGGTCACCTCGGCCTATCACATGCCGCGCGCACTGGCCGAGCTCGAGCATCAGCTGCCGCATGCCGCGCTGATCCCATTTCCGGTTCTGTCCGACCGGCTGCGCATCGAGCCGTGGTGGTCGAACGGCGATACCACCAAGCTGGTCATGTCCGAATATCTGAAGTTTTTGTTTGCCAAGGTGCGTATGCGGTTCGAGCCCGCGCCGAGTGACACCGGCAATCGCTTGTCCGAGGCCAATCCATCCTGATCCCGATGCGCACCACTGCCGTGCCTGAACGCCAACCAAAAAGTCCCGAACGCGCCACGGCGTCGCGCCGCGCCGGATTTGCGGTCGTGCTGCGGTCGATCCTTTTCACTGTTTCGTTCTATGCGAACATCAGCGTTCTGATGATCTTGTCGCTACCGACCCTGGCGATGTCGCATCGTATCCAGCTCATCTTCATCCGCAGCTGGGCGTTCAGCTCGCTGTGGCTGTTGCGCGTAATTTGCGGCACCAGGATAGAATGGCGCGGCGTGCAAAATATTCCGCCCGGCGCCTGCATCGTCGCCTGCAAGCACCAGTCGTTCCTGGAGACCTTCGCGGTCTACAAGATCCTCGACGACCCGTCGTTCGTGCTCAAACGCTCGCTGATGTGGATCCCGGTGTTCGGCTGGCACATGGCCAAGGCCGAAGTCATCCCGATCGACCGCGGCGCCGGCGTGGCCGCGCTCTCCCGCATGACGGCGCGGGCGCGCAAAGTGCTGGGGCACGCGCGCCAGGTCGTCATCTACCCGGAAGGCACGCGCCGGCCGCCGGGCGCAGAGCCGACCTACAAGAGCGGCGTCGCCTACCTTTACGACAAGACCGGCGCCGCCTGCGTGCCGCTGGCGCTCAATTCCGGACTGTATTGGCCGCGCCGCTCGTTCATGCGTTATCCGGGCACCGTCGTGATCGAAGCGCTGGAGCCCATCGCGTCTGGCCTCGAGCGGCGCGCCTTTCTGGCGCTCTTACAAAGCCGCCTCGAAGAGGCGAGCGCGCGGTTGCTGGCGGAGGCGGAGGGGAAGGATTAGTGATTCTCACCTGTCGCAGTCCGCCGTCTCTGATCGGTAATAAACCGGATCGAAGAATCTGCGCTGGTACTGCTCAACTCTCCGGAAACTGCACGCCCAGAACTTCTTCCTGAAACTTGACGCCGGTCTCCTGCTGGCTGGCGAGCCGCTCGGCGAGCAAATGCAATTCGGTCTCGCGATAGCCGAGCGCTTCGAGCGCCCGCACGGCTTCCAGCACATAGTCGCGGTTGGCGCCGGATTGGCCGTGACCCTGCCGCACGTAATGCAGCTGCTCGGCGAGCTTGAGCCGGCCGGCATATTGCGCGTGACCGCGGTCGGCGATGTAGCAGACCGCGCTGACCTGCCGCTGCGCCGCCTCCTCCAGCTCGATGCGCCGCGTGATCTCGCGATACACCGAGGTGACCTGCTCGCGGCCGCGCAGATAGGCGATGGTTTTGGCCCGCGCCGCGGCGCTGACCCGGAAGGCGATGCCGCGGCACATGCCGCCGCGGTCGAGGCCGAGCACCAGGCCCGGCCGCTCCGGCGTGCCGCGATGCACGAACGAAAACACGCAGAGCGAACGATGCAGGCCGACGAGCCGCGCCGGCACCCGTTCGAGCGCGGCAAAGCCCGGCCGCCACATCAGCGAGCCATAACCGAACACCCACAGATCGCTGGTTTCGTGTTCGATGGCGCTCATTGCTCGCATTGACTCAGGCGGCGGGCTGCGCTCGCCTAGCAGGGTGACCGGGGCGGCACAATGGCGAGCACGCCCGGCCAAGGGTCTTGAAAAAGGTCCGCAAAAGGGTCTTGGCAAGGGTCTTGGCAAGGGTCTTGGAAAGGCCGCACTCAAGGGGCGATAAGGCGCGATGACCCGCGAATCTCCCATCAGCATTATGCAAGGAGACGGCGAACGCATGGCGCGCCGCGGCGGCCGGCCGCCCGTTCCGCCGCCGCGCCGCACCTATCTGCGGATCGTCGTTCCGCTCGCCGTTTTGGTCGGGCTCGCCGTGATCTGGTGCGGCGTCTGGTATTACGCCGCCGGCGTCGCCAATCGCACGCTCACCGGCTGGATGGCGACCGAAGCCGCCGCCGGCCGCGTCTATACCTGCGGACAGGAAGGCATCGCCGGCTTTCCGCTCAGCATTCAGGTCCGCTGCGTCCAGGCGGCAGCGGCGTTCAAGAGCACCCAGCCGCCGTTCGATCTCGCCGCCAAGGACATCACCTTCACGGCGCAGATCTGGCGTCCGTCGGTGCTGGTCGGCGACGTCGTCGGCCCGGTCACGGTGGCCGAGCCGGGCCGCTCGCCGAGCTTCGTCGCCGACTGGGCGAGCGCGCGCATGCTGGTGAACGGCCTGCCGCCCAATCCCCAAGCGCTGTCGATCGATGTCGAACGTCCGCATCTCGATCGCGGCGGTGGGGGCGCCTTGTTCACCGCCGACAACGCGCAGCTCAACGCCCGCATCGTCAGCGGCTCGATTCAAAATCAGCCCGTCGTCGACGTCACTTTGCATTTCACCGCCGTAACGGCGCCGACGGTGCATCGGTTGTTGGCCGCGCCGTTGCGCGGCGACCTTGAAGTCGTGCTGCGCGGCTTCAAGGACCTCGAGCAGAAGCCGCTGGCGCAGCGCTTCCGCGAGCTGCACGACAACAACGGCGCTATCGAGCTGAAATCGCTGCGCTTGACGCGCGCCGACGCCATTCTGGTCGGCTCCGGCACCGTGACGGTGAACGCCCGCGGCCGGCTCGACGGCACGCTGCAGGTCGCGGTCTACGGGCTCGATGCTCTCATCCCGCAGCTCGGCATCGACCGCGCCATCCAACAGCAAATCGACCGCTTGGCCGGCGCCGGCCAGGCCGAGCAAGGACTGGAGGCGCTCAATCGCATCGTCCCGGGGCTCGGCGGCATCGTGCGCCAGGGCACCACCGCCACCGTGGTGGACAACATAAAAAAGATGGGCAAGCCCACGCAGATCGACGATAAGCCCGCGGTGGCGCTGCCGCTGCGCCTCGCCGACGGCGCCGTCTATCTCGGCATCATCCGCATCGGCGAAATCCCACCGCTGTTCTGACATTCTTCACCGCGATAGTCCCCGGTTTGCGCTTCCCGTAATCCGGGTTACGCTTCGTCAATCGTGCAGAGCTGTCAGCGGGATATGCCGGCTTCCTGCGATCGCAAAGGCAGCGATTGTGCCTTCGGCGGGCGAGGCGACGAACGCTCGTGGAGGCATTGCGATGAAACTTCCGCGTCGAACTTTTCTGCATCTGGCAGCGGGCGCTGGCGCGCTCCCGGTTGCGGCACGCAACGCATGGGCGCTCGATTATCCGACCCGGCCGGTGCGCATCATCGTCGGTTTTCCGGCCGGCGGCCCGACCGACATTTTCGCGCGCCTGATGGGCCAGTGGCTGTCGCAGCGCCTGGGGCAGCCGTTCGTCGTCGAGAACCGTCCCGGCGCCGGCAGCACGATCGCCATCGCCTCGGTGGTCGGCGCGCCGGCCGACGGCTACACGCTCCTTCTGGTCAGCACGTCGGCTGTGATCAGCGCCTCGTATTACAAGAATCTCAGTTTCCAGATCATCCGCGACGTCGCGCCGGTCTGCGGCATTGCGCTGGAGCCGCTGGTCATGGTGGTCAATCCCGCCGTTCCGGCCGAGTCGGTGCCCGACTTCATCGCCCATGCCAAAGCCAATCCGGGAAAGATCGTGATGGCCTCGGTCGGCAACGGCACCACGCCGCAATTGGCCGGCGAGCTGTTCAAGCTGATGGCGGGAGTTAATTTGCTCCACGTCCCTTATCAGGGTGCGGCGCCGGCGCTGACCGACCTGTTGGCCGGGCGCGCCGAGGTGATGTTCGAGGCGATGCCGACGCTGGTCGGCTACATCAAATCGGGCAAGCTGCGGGCCTTGGCGGTCGGAACGAAGGCGCGCTCGCCGGTGTTTCCCGAACTCCCGACCGTGGCGGAGTTTCTGCCCGGCTACGAAGCCACCGTCTGGTTCGGCATCGGCGCGCCCGGGAAGACACCGGGAGAGATCGTCGAAAAACTCAACAAGGAGATCAATGCCGGGCTCAACGATCCGACGATACACGCGCGGATCGGCGAGCTTGGCGGCCTCCCGCTCACTGGCGGCAGCGCCGATTTCCGAAAGCGCTTCGTCGACGACGCCCAGAAATGGGCCAAGGTCATGCGCGAAGCCAACGTCAAGCCGGAGTGATCCAGGCGGAGCGCTCCTGGCGCTCAATCCCTAGCCTGTAGCCAGGGTCGCGCCCTGCGCGATCGCGCGGGCGAATACGGCTGTTGACGATGTTCCTGTTTTGTTCTAAAGACGCTTAGGACCCTCGCCGGCATGGCCAGGCGGGGGCAGTCAGGGTCAGAGGGGTGTAACATGCGTGCTTTCATTGCGGCGGCCGGTCTGTTTTTGGCCGCAACTTCTCAGACATGGGCAGCGGACTTGCCGCCGGGGCCGGCGCCCGCGCCGCCGCAGGTTTATGCTCCGGCGGCCATGCCGGCCCATTATAACTGGACCAGCCTCTATATCGGCGGCAACGCCGGATGGGGATTTGCGACCGCAAGCGCAACAGCGACCCTCGGCGCCTTGAGCGCAACCGCCAGCGAAGACCTCAGTGGTTTCGTCGGCGGCGGGCAGATCGGCTTCAACTATCAATTCGGCGTGGCCGTCATCGGCATCGAGGCCGACTTCGATGCGTCTACCCAGAGCACCTCGACAACGTCCGGAGTACTGACGGCAACCGACCAGATCCCTTGGCTGGCGACGGTACGCGGTCGCGTCGGCGCAGCGTTCGACCGCGTGCTGATCTACACGACGGGCGGTTTCGGCTACGGAGAATTCAAAAGCACCGTCACCGCGACCGGTTTCGGCTCCGCGAGCGCTTCGCAATCGCACGGCGCCTGGACCGTAGGCGGCGGCGTCGAAGTCGGCATCACCAACAATCTCAGTGGCCGGATCGAATATCTGTACCTCGACACCGGAAATATTCCGCTTGCGACGATCGGCGCCCTCGGCATCACCGGCCGGGTCCAAGACAACATCGTCCGCGCCGGCCTCAATTTCCGGCTGCCGCTTTAGCCTCGCAGAAAAGTCGCAAACTGACGTCGGGACTAACGCTCCGGCACACGATCCCGCAGCGTGCGGAAGGTGATGGAATAGCGCAGCGTCGCAAGCGGCGGGATACTGTGCTCCCATTGGGTGCGTGAGGCGCCGCGCAGCAGATAAGCCGAGCGCGGCGCCGCGACGATCGAGCGGCGCTGCCACGTCGCACCGTGCTTGCGCCGCAAGCGGAAGGTGCAGGGCGCCAGCAGCGAAACGCCGATCACATCGCCGAACTGCGGCCGGTCGCGATGCCACCCGATGCCGGCGCTGGGCGCGTATTCGATCAACAGCGCATGTTCCAGTGCAGCGGGCGAAAGCCCGGCGAACGCCGCCGCGCGCCCGCGCAGGGGGTAAAGGAATGCCGGGATCGCGCTGGCATTTTTCAGTCCGCCTCCGTTGAAATCGTAATGCCAGCCATAGGAGACCGTGCGGCGCTTGCCGAGAAAGCCGTGAAATTCGAATTCTTTGAACGGTTGAACGGACAGCTCGCCGCGGAGCGCCTGCTCCTCCGCGCGCGTGATCACCTCGGGCGCGTAGCGCATGCCTTCCGGCAGCGCATCACCCGCTTCAAAGAGGTCTCGTTGCTTTGCCAGTACCGCCACCGCGTCGTTTCTCCGTCATGAATGCGTCGGGCGTGGATCGTCGAGAAAGACGCGGCCGCGCCGCCTCACGGGCGCCAAATGCATATAGTGGCACGGGTCGTGCGCCGCGAGCGCGCAGACCAATCGGCAGGCGGTTACGCAGCACGATTTCAGCTGGTCCGATTCAACCGATCTCTGCGCGACGCAGCAGATAGTCCAGGCCGCCGACGCGGAACCATCGGTAACCGTAGCCCTCGAGCACCACGCGATGGCGTCCTTGCTTATCGCTGCGGCTATGATCGTCCGACAAGAGACTGACCAAGAGCCGCCCGTCCACCGCATCCCGACGGCTCAAACCGCTCGAAAACCTGACCTCGCGCGGCTTGGCGTCCAGGTTATGGATGAACAGCACCGAATTGTTGCGCCAGTCATAGCGGATGATCAGCACGGCCGGGTCGCGGCTGTCGATGAACGTGAAATCACCCCAGCCGATCTCCGGGACTTCCTTGCGCATCCGGATGATGCGTTCGGTCCAATTCAAGAGCGACTCGGGGTGGCGTCGCTGGATGGCGGCATTGATGTTCTCGAACCCATACGGGCCGCCGCTGATGACAGGCAAAACCGGCTTGGCGCTCTTGGTAAAACCGCCGTTCGGTTCATTGGACCATTGCATCGGCGTGCGTGCAGCGTCGCGCTCGGCAAGAGACAGATCATCGCCCATGCCGATTTCGTCACCGTAGCGGATGACCGGCGTTCCCGGCAGCGTAAACAACAAGCTATAGGCCAACTCCAGCCGCCGGCGGTCGCCATCCAGCATGCTGGCGAGTCGACGCCGGATGCCGCGGTCGTAGAGCTGCATCTCCTTTTTGGGACCGAACGCTTCGAAGACGGTTTGCCGCTGCGCTTTGGTCAATCGGCCAAGGTCGAGTTCGTCATGATTGCGCAGAAACATGCCCCATTGCGCGGTGACCGGACGCGTCTTGGTCGATTTCAACGCGGCCGCCAGCGGCCGGGTGTCGGCCGCCGCCAGCGCGTAGAACAAATGCTGGTTGGCCTGAAAATTGAACATCATGTGCATGCGGTCGCCGTCGTCGCCGAAATATTCCATGTCGGTTCGCGGCAGCACATTGGCCTCGGCGAGAATAATGCAGTCGCCCTGGCGCCACTGCATGAACTCGCGAAAGGTGCGCAGCATGGTGTATTGCTCCGCCGGCCTTTTGACGTCCGGGCCCTTCGTGGCGATCACGAAGGGGACGGCATCCATGCGAAAGCCCGAGACGCCGAGCTGAATCCAAAATCCCATGATCTTGAGAATTTCGGCCTGCACCTGCGGGTTGGCGGTGTTCAGATCGGGCTGAAAATCAAAGAAACGATGGAAGTACCACGCCTTGGCGGCTTCGTCGTAGCTCCAGGTGGACTTCTGCACCCCCGGAAATACGACGCCGCGGTCGGCGCGCGCCGGCTTTTTCTTCGACCAGACGTACCAGTTTCGATATTTGGAATTGGGATCGCGGCGCGCTTCCTTGAACCAATGATGTTCATTGGACGTATGATTGACGACGAGATCGATCAGCACCCGGATGCCGCGCTGTTTGGCGCTCTGGGTGAATTCGACGAAATCGCCGAGCGTGCCGTAGCGCGGGTCGACCGCGTAATAGTCCGCCACGTCGTAACCGTCGTCTCGATGCGGCGAGACCTGAAACGGCATCAACCAGACCGCGGTGACGCCCAGGCCCTGCAAATAGTCGAGCCGACGCATCAGACCTTGGAAATCGCCAACGCCGTCGCCGTTGGCATCCATGTAGGTTCCGATAGCCACGCAGTAGATAATCGCGTTTTTGTACCAGAGATCGTTGATCATGGCGGCGGTGTCGAAGGCTGCGGTTCGACCATCAATGGCGGAGCCGCTTGCCGGGTTCCAAAACTTTGCCGAACAGGCCGCAATCGGTTCGGCCGGGCCGGGTGGGGGCGCCACCGCAACGGCCACGACAGACCGCTGCGTGCGCCTCGACGACACGTTGACAGCCAACACCGCGCGTATTTCCATTCCGACCGGCAGCCACCGTCGGCTCCGCGCTGCGCTGACAAGGGGACAATATGGCATTGCGAAATACGGCAGGATCGCTCGTGGGATTAGGCTTCGCGCTGGCCGTCAGCTTGGCCTATGTGGCGCATGCGCAAGCGCAAACCGAGAAGGTCATGGTCGGGATCAGCAACGCCGCGACCGATGCCGGTTTCTATATCGCGGACAAGAAGGGCTACTTTCGCGACGCCGGCATCGCCGTCGACATGACCGCGTTCCCGTCGGCCGCCAAGATGATTGCGCCGCTGGGTAGCGGCGAGCTTGACGTCGGTGCCGGGACGGTGTCGGCCGGCCTTTACAACGCGGTCGAGCGCGGCATTGCGCTACGCATCGTCGCCGACAAGGGCTCGGTCACCGACAAGCTCGAGTATTCGACGCTCATCGTGCGCAAGGATCTGGTGGACAGCGGCCGCTACAAGGAGCCCAAGGACCTGAAGGGCATGAACATCGCTCTTTCCGCGCCGCAGGGCTCCTCCGGCTTCTGGATGGAGGAGATCCTGAGCTCGGTCGGACTGACGACCAAGGA